>UMHN01057269.1_pt1 | contig 12485 bp, 10 predicted proteins | sample 1965541 | NCBI WGS metagenome assembly UMHN01 (sample SAMEA4836099, study PRJEB28245) | human gut metagenome | biome: gut microbiome; material: fecal sample | place: Denmark | collected 2008
GGAAGAAGATATCCGGGTTCTGAGCAGAACCTCTCTGGCATGGATGATTCGGGTTCAGAGCGTTTTTACGGAACTCTGCGATCGCATCCATATCAGCCATATCTTTCAGATCTTCATAATCCCATGTTTCGATCTTCTGGATCTCATGAGATGTACGGAAACCGTCAAAGAAGTTGATGAACGGAACTTTTCCTTTGATAGCTGCAAGATGAGCTACCGGTGTAAGGTCCATAACCTCCTGTACAGAAGACTCGCAAAGCATTGCGCAGCCTGTCTGACGGCATGCCATAACGTCAGAATGATCTCCGAAAATGGAAAGTGCGTGAGAAGCAAGTGCACGGGCAGATACGTTGATAACGCCCGGAAGCTGCTCTCCTGCGATCTTGTAAAGGTTCGGGATCATCAGAAGAAGACCCTGAGATGCTGTGTAGGTAGTTGTAAGGGCACCGGCTGCCAGAGATCCGTGAACTGCACCTGCAGCACCAGCCTCGGACTGCATTTCAGTAACCTGTACTTCCTGTCCAAAGATGTTCTTTCTTCCCTGGGTTGCCCACTCGTCTGTAGCTTCAGCCATAACAGATGAAGGGGTGATCGGGTAAATGGCAGCTACATCAGAAAAAGCGTATGATGCATGAGCGGCTGCATGATTACCATCCATGGTTTTCATCTTTCTTGCCATAGTTTTCTTTTCCTCCTTAAAGGTATGATGAAAATTATTTCTAGACTGTTATCCAGTCTAAAATTCCATTTCTGATTATATCATATTCCTGTGATATTGTCCAACCGGATTCTGGATTTTTTTGCATACAACAAAGGAGCGGCTCCTGTCCGCGCCCTTCACAGCAGCCTGGGCAAAATACATTCCTGTTCACCTTCGGTGACAGCATTTTGCCCTTTCCGTGCCATAATACGCGCCTGAAGCAGACCGCTCCCTTTTTATTTATCCTGACTGCTTACATCAGCAGCTTCAATTGATTTCACTCTGTCCGCACAGTCACATACTGTCGAAAAGTTCCTGAAGAGTTTTACGCTGAAAAAGCTTCCACAGCTCTTTCTGGATCTCCACAAGCTCTCTGTGAACAAGGCAGGGCGTTTTATCCCTGTTATCTCTGACGCAGTGATACTGGGGATCCATACATTCTATGATCATAAGTTCCGGATCAATGGCTGTATAAATATCAAACAGCGTGATCTCCCCCGGCGTCCGGTTCATGGAATAACCTCCATGGACTCCTCTGTAGCCTCTGACGAGCTTTGCTTTCTGAAGTTTTTTCAGGATTTTGTAAGCAAAAGGCGCTGTAATCTCCTCACGCTCACAGATTTCTCCGACACTGAGCCGCTCCGCACCTGAAAGTGCGCGGATCACTCGTACTGCATAATCACATTCTCTTGTAATCAACATATCTTTTCCCTCTCTACTGTCTCTTATGTCCGTCGCTGCTGTCACTGATCAAAGCCTGCAGTTTTTCTGAATATTTCCTTGGCAGCTTACTACCGGGATGCTATGTTCCCAATTATAGCAATTTGTTTGTAAAAATTCAACAATTTTTAAAAATACCCTGTATTAGATGCAATAATAATCTGCTATTTTTCTGCAAAGATCAACAGAATACCAAAAGCCAGGATCACAACGCCCAGTATTCTTCTGAGCCATACTCCCGCGGCGGCATATCTGGGATTTTTTATTGCCCGGTCCACATAACTGTAGCCGATCCCCGTTCCTACCAGAAGCACACTGTGACCCACCGCATAAAGCACCATAAGCAAAACGCCCCACCAGGCATTCTGCCCCAGCTCCGCAACAAGCGCCAGCAGGGCAACCATTACCGGGATCGCACAGTGGGAAGCAAACACGCCGCCCAGAGCTCCTGTAAAAAATGCGCCGATGTAACCTTTTTTCGTCATGTGCTCTGATATGTGGATATGGGGAATCAGACTGATGACGCCAAATACCTGAAGAGCCATCAGTATCATAAGAATTCCCATAAGAATTGTCCACCAGTGCCCTGCCTCATGCATCCGATGTCCGATAAAGGATGCCACTGAGCCAAAAATACCAAAAGTCACTGCCATTCCCGAGGCCATGGAAAGCGACAGGCAGACTGCTTTTTTGCGGTCTGCTTCCACAGCCCCCACACAGGCCAGCAGCATGGGTACCGAGGCAAGAGAGCAGGGGGTAAAAGAGGTAAGGATCCCTGCCACAAGACTCAGCACAGGCGCTGCCCAGAGATTTTGTGTCATCATCTCTGTAAGCGTATTTATGATTTCAGTCATAAACAACTATCTCCCTTCTATAGAAATACAGCCATATTTTCTGTTCATTTCCTTTTAAAAGTTGATTATAGCAGTGTCCTGTTGATTTTTCAAGAAAATAACTCTTGCAAAATCCAGACTTTACGGTACAATGGGAATGAGCTGCAAAAACAGCATCCTGATAAAATGTAAAACCGAAACCGTAACGAAGAAAAGAGGTACTTTATGATTTCAGCAAATAACATCACTCTGAGGGTTGGAAAAAAAGCCCTGTTTGAAGATGTCAACATCAAATTTACAGAAGGAAACTGCTACGGTCTCATTGGCGCCAACGGCGCAGGAAAATCTACTTTTCTGAAGATCCTGTCCGGACAGCTTGAGCCCACCAACGGCGACATTGTGACCACACCGGGACAGCGTCTTTCTTTCCTGCAGCAGGATCACTTTAAATACGACTCCTATCCTGTTCTGGATACAGTTATTATGGGAAATTCCAGACTGTATGAGATTATGAAGGAAAAAGAAGCCATATATGCAAAGGAAGACTTTACAGATGAAGACGGCATCCGCGCCAGCGAGCTGGAAGGTGAATTTGCGGAAATGAACGGATGGGAAGCAGAATCTGACGCCGCAACCCTTCTGAACGGTCTGGGCATCGAAACAGAATTCCATTATTCACAGATGTCTGACCTTACAGGAAGCCAGAAAGTCAAGGTTCTTCTGGCTCAGGCGCTTTTCGGCAACCCGGACATCCTTCTTCTGGATGAGCCTACCAACCACCTGGATCTTCCTGCTATTGAGTGGCTGGAAGAATTCCTGATCAACTTTGACAATACGATCATCGTAGTTTCCCATGACCGTTATTTCCTTAATAAGGTCTGCACTCACACTGCCGACATTGACTACGGCAAGATCCAGCTTTATGCAGGAAACTATGATTTCTGGTTTGAATCCAGCCAGCTTCTTATTAAACAGATGAAAGAAGCAAATAAAAAGAAAGAAGAAAAGATCAAGGAGCTGCAGGAGTTTATCTCCCGTTTCAGCGCCAACGCCTCCAAGTCCAAGCAGGCCACTTCACGTAAACGTGCTCTGGAAAAAATCCAGCTTGACGATATGCGTCCTTCAAGCCGTAAGTATCCTTATATCGACTTCCGTCCAAACCGTGAGATCGGAAACGAAGTCCTTATGGTGGAAAACCTTTCCAAAACAATTGACGGTGTAAAGGTCCTGGACAACATCTCCTTTACCCTCGGACACGATGACAAGGTAGCCTTTGTAGGCGCTAACGAGCAGGCTATCACCACTTTCTTCCGCATTCTTATGGGAGAGCTGGAACCGGATGAAGGAAATTACAAGTGGGGCGTAACAACCTCCCAGGCTTATTTCCCAAAAGACAGCACTCAGGAATTTGACAATGATCTGACTATCACAGACTGGCTGACCCAGTATTCTGAGATCAAAGACGCCACCTATGTCAGAGGCTTCCTGGGACGTATGCTTTTCCCGGGCGAGGACGGAGTAAAACGCGTCAAGGTTCTTTCCGGTGGTGAAAAGGTGCGCTGTCTGCTTTCCAAGATGATGATCTCCGGCGCAAATATCCTTGTTCTGGACGAGCCTACCAACCATCTGGATATGGAATCCATTACTGCTCTGAACAACGGACTGATCAAATTCCCGGGAGTTATTCTTTTCACCTCCCATGACCATCAGTTTGTTCAGACAACAGCCAACCGTATCATGGAGATTCTCCCTGACGGAAAACTCATTGACAAGATCACAACCTACGACGAGTATCTTGCCAGTGACGAGATGGCAAAGAAACGTCATGTATTTGAGATCAATGAGGAAGACGCTTCCGACAACTAAACACTTTATAACATTCATCTGTACTGCAAAAACGGCAGGCACCACTTACAAAGTGATGTCTGCCGTTTTTCCCCGGGTTACTTCCAGAAGACTTTTTACCGGAACCTTCAAAGTCAGACCGATACGCCCGCCGCTTATATAAATTTCCTCAAAACTTTCCGCTGAGGAATCAAATACTGTGGGATATGCTTTTTTCATTCCCAGAGGGCTGCAGCCGCCTCTTACATAGCCTGTGATCTTCAGGATATCCTTTACATGGATCATGTCCACTGTTTTTTCTCCAACTGCCTTTGCCGCAGCTTTTCTGTCAACCTCTTTCTGGATCGGTACCACGAACACGTAATACCCTCCGCTTTTTCCTTCCATTACCAAAGTTTTAAAGGACTGCTCATAAGGAGCGCCCACAAGATCCGCGCTGTGGATCCCGTCTATAAATTCATCACACTCATAAGGAAATGCCTCATAGGAAATCTTTTTTCTTTCCAGCATCCTCATAGCGTTTGTCTTAGCCTCTTTTGCCATTTCGTCTGTCCTTTCCGGCCTTTCTTTCTGTAATTTTCTTCCATGGAAGAATACTTTCTCTGTCTTCCTCTTCCATCATTTCTCTGAGGATTTCCTCATCAAGCTCATCCTCGTCAATGGGGTCGTCATAATAATCATATCTGTCTTTTTCTTTCAGATCCGCATAAAATTCTCTTTCCCGCCAACTGTTGGAATATCCGTCCAATTCATCAGAAAATTCCTGCGGATTCTTCTGTTCCGGCTGATCTACCCGGATGGTATAGGTCTTTTTTCTTCCGGGATTCATACTGTAAGATGATCGTCCGCAGGAATCATCGTACGCATAAGAATCAAGGGGCAGATCAATCTCCGGATCCTTTGTCCGTCTTGGACGATACACAATAGTTTTGTCCGGATCCAGTCCGTACTCATCCACAATACGGCGTTTCCTGTCTTTTTCCCCAACCTGAATATCCACCGGAGTATGCCTTCTGGATGAACTTCTGTTTTCTGAATAATTTCTCCTTGCCGAAGAATCTCTTTTTTCCGAAACATTTCTTCTTTCATTTCTTTTTTCAGAGACTGTCGGCTGTCCCTTTGTATGTTTCTCAAACACATCTTCCTGAACTCTTTTTCTTCTTGCCGGAGACTCATAATACATTTCTTCTTCAATGTCCGGGTACAGATCATATTCTTCCTCTCGGCGGTGTTCCTTTTTGCCCCGGCTGGCAGAAGCTTCATATTCTTCTTCATCCTCTTTATATCTGCTGCGGTTTGTCGCAAACTGGATCAGCATACCCAGAACAGCAAAGGCTGCGCTGAGCCCTATCCCATAAGGAAAATCTGCCAGTCCCCCGATCTTTGCCAGAGACATTCCTGCCATTGCGCCGCCAAGAAGGCTGGTTCCTACAATGATCACTTCTTTTGCCCACTTCATGGCAAGAGTTCCCAGTCCTGCTCCTGCAAGAAGACAGATAAAAAACATCAGAGAAGTTGTCGGGTGAAGAACATAAACGGCAATTCCCAGGCCAAGTCCTGCTCCCAGAACAAAAATCCCCACCTTATAACTTACAAATACAAGAACAGCCAGCACAACGCCTACTCCGGCTCCGATTGCAAGCCGCACTGTATTATCACTGACCTCCATAAAAAACGAGGCTCCATATCCAAGTGCCGCTCCGATAACAAAAGCAAAAAGCATCATCCAGAAACGGAGAAGCCTGTACCCCAAAATACAATTTATCACACCAAATACCAGCAGGATTCCAAATCCTATCAGCTGTATGTCTGTTACTGCTGAAGCTGACCGGAACCGTTCTATCATATCCATTCCCCTCAGCAGGATATCCAGAATGCTGTTCATACTCTTTTTTCCTCCTTTATGTTATGTGTCAGAACATAAAATACATGGTTTTCATATTTTCCAGAAGTCCGTAATGATACTCCACAGACTCCAGCCCATAAAGCTGAAGATAATACTCTGCCACACGATCAATATAACTCTCCTGTATCCATTCTCTGTAAGCTTCATTATACGCTTCCTGAGTGCTGAATTTGAATCTCACCACAGCCGCGCCATTGTCCAGACGCATTTTACAATAGCTGTAAAGAGCTTCTGTATCATAGGTGTCAAAACAGCCCTGATTCAGCACATAAAAATTTTTGTCCACTGCTGTACATTCCGGTACGGGAAATTCTTCTGATGCCGTATAAATCTCCCGGTACTCATCAGGAAACGGACAGAGATAATCATACAGAGTTGTTTTGTGCTCCACAAACTGAACCGCATCCCCTTCCAGAAATTCCGGCTGATCTCCATTTGTGGCATCCACATAATAATACTGTCCGTCAAGCAGCACAATATTCCATGCATGTCCCTCCGTGCTGCCCTTTGTGCTTCCCTCCACATAAATGCAGGGGATCCCCAGTCTTTCCAGAAAATACTGGACTGATCTTGCATACCCGGCGCACACTGCCTGCTTTTTCCAGAAAACTCCTGCCAGATTCTGGTCATGATCAGATGAGACATACTCCGTCGTATCGATCAGATATGTATAAACTGTTTTGACCTTTTCATAATCATCTGCATTTTCCGGTATCATTGCAGTCATTTCCTGATATCCCTGCTCCATGGCAGCCTGAATCTCCTGAACTTCCTGGTCCGTATAAGTATATCCGGGCGAAAACAGGCTGTAATCCTCTCCCGGATACGTGGTCCGGTAAACAGCCTCCCTGTTGTGGATCCAAAAAAGCTCTGGATGATCCTTCAGAACAGCATGGTATGCTCTGTCGATCACCTCATCCTCCGAAGAAGTCAGATAAAATTCTTCTTTTCTCTCCCGGATACCCTGGAGCATCTGTCTGTAAATAACTTTTTCCTGATCTCTCAGAAGCTGAAAATAGTATTCCTGATGACCTTCCTCTGTCTGCGCAGTCTCCTGCTCCCGAAGTTTTTTTACCTGTTCCGGTTCCTGATCAAACACGGCTCTGGCTGCATCTGCCATCTGTTCCAGCCCTGTTTTTTCCTTCTGATCACCTACGGTTCTCTCTTTCTGCGATATCCCGAATATAAGGCCGGCAACGATCAGAAGCAGAAATAGCAGAAAAAGGAGCTTGGGAAAACGCCTTTTTTTCATTTGTTTCTCCTTTTGAAAAATCATGCCCATGCGGCTTTCATTTTTCCGCATGGGCATATGTTACGCTGCGTGTAAACAGTAACTGACTGATTTCTCTGTCAGCTCTTCCGTGTCAGTCTTCAAAAATAACCTCTATATCCTCAAATTCCTCTGCCTTTGAGGTACTCTGAGTAACTGAAATATTCTGGTCAAGGATTCCCTGAAGCGTATCTGTCACCTCAACATTGCCTGTTTCCCGATCTTCTTCGGACACTACAGTCTGCTCATCCTCTTCCATATCCTCAAAAATCACTTCTACATCTTCATCAGAGACAAAGATTTCGTCGCTGCTGCCGCTATTTAACACAGCATCAGAAGCGCTGCCTGAAGTAAGATCTTCTGCTGTTCCATTCTGTTCCAGTTTTTCAGGAGCTGAAACGTTTGCTGCAGAAGCTCCGTCACTGAGCATCTGAGTCCGTTCTTCCTCTGTAGGATAAAAATCCGGCTGACGGATATATCGGAAGCTTGCACCGTAAGCCTCTCCTACTGTAACGCCGTTTTTGCTGGAAGAACAATGTACTGCGATCCAGTCTCCTGCATCTGTCTGACCGCAGATAATACCCACATGGTTGTCGCTTCCCGCCTCCGGTCCGCTCTGGAATACCAGATCTCCAGGCTGAGCGTCTTCTTCACTGACCACATTGGCATTGAGCCATTGCTCAGAAGTTCCGTCTCCTACGCTGCTCTGCATTCCCTGGTTCAGATATCCATTGATCACAGACCAGGTAACAAATCCGCTGCAGTCCAGTCCGTAGGCTCTTGTACTTCCTGTACTTGGACTTCCTGCCGCATCTACCTTTTCTGCATTTCCCCAGTTCGCATCCTTACCGATGGCTGTGGATTTGCCGCCCCAGAAATATCCCACCTCTCCAACCAGAGAATATGCTGCTGTGATCACATTTACACGTTCCTCTGAAACATCGTCACCGACACTCTGGCGCACAAAGCCTTTTGCGTCCGTTACAACTGCACAGAGAAGCTTGCAGTCTGTTTCCACATATTTTTTAAGGATATCTCTCTGATCCTGAGGAATCTTGTTTTTCTTTATGTAAGTATTAATATGATAATTTCCATAGGAAACATGAGAAGGATTCTCTTCATCTCTCACGATCGGATTCATTTCTGCAAAAATTTCCGCCAGTTTGTTTTTTGAAGAGGAATCCATTTGAAACTCCTTAACGCCGCTCTGACTCTCTTCATAAACATAAACAGCAAGAATATCCTGCCAGTTTCTCACCAGAAGGGAATCCGAAGAAGCCGTCTGACCGTTTTCACGGGTATCACTGGCATCTGTCAGGCCATTCTTTTCTTTATATTCCCTTTCAATCTGATCCATCACAGAAGCGAAATCCTCTGAAAAAGTAAGCTGATAATTATTTTTCAGACTGTCCAGATAAAACTCTCTTCCTGCATGAAGATTGGATACCATACTTGTGTAATATACCGGAGTACCTGTCTTTCCTGTTTCAGAACCATCTGAAAAATCCGTCTTATCATCATCCTTGCCTTCCTGTTTTTTAAGAACTTCCATTCTCTTTTCCATTTTTACAAGAATATCGTAATTTGTCACAAGCTTCTTTTCTTCTTCTGTAAAATCATCATAAATCTCACGAAGCTCTTTCAGCTTTTTTTCATGCTTTAATGTAAGCTTTTCCTTTGAAAGTTTATCAATCTCAGCAATCAGAGCTTTTACTGCCTGTTCATCCGGTTCCGGTGTTACGGTTGGCTGAGGCGTTACGGTTGGTTCCGGCCCCGGTGTTACTGTCGGTGAAGGCTGCGGTGTCACTGTCGGATCTGGTTCCGGTGTTACCGTTGGTTCCGGTTCCGGCGTCACGGTTGGCTGCGGTGCTTCTGTAGGCTTCGGAGCCTCTGTCGGCGCAGGCGTTGCAGGTGCCTCTGTCGGTACCGGAGCTACTGTAGGCGCAGGTGTGGCAGGTGCTTCCGTAGGCGCAGGAGCTGTTTCTCCCTGTCCTGAACCGTCTCCGAAATCCGCTGCAGTCTCTGTCCCTTCACTGCCTGCCATTACAGCCGCCGGACTTGACAGAACTGTACCGGAAATCAATGTAATACATAAATATTTTGTCAGATATTTGTTCTTCATTCTGGTTAATATTACTCCCTTCCAAGAACATATCTTTATTCCCCTATATAAAGGTATGCCTTCCTCAATGTCGTTTGCTTACATATGACCGTTTTTATTTTATCATACACTTTTTTCAAAATCAACCGCCGGAGCACAGGCTCCGGCGGTTTTAGTACAAAATTCATATTTTTTTCATATTTTTTATATTTCAGAAAACACATACAGGAACTTTTTCCGGCTCCAGTCCCGGACACAGCCGGCACACTCCCCGGAACACCTGACAGCACACATCAAGAATATACCTGATATCATCTGAAATATTCCGTTCTTTTTTCAGATATTCCGCATGTTTTTCCCGAATATACTCTGTAAGCTGTCCAAAGCTCCCAAAGCTGATCTCAGCCGCCTGATACCGTGCCGCTTCGCCATTTCTTATACAGGTCTTCAACCGGTTTTTCAGTTCTTTTTCATAACTGTTATGCTCTACAAGAGATCCGGTAAAGGTTTTATTATGAGGAAAAGTAAAGTAATCGGCAATGTAGTGAAAAATCTCCCCAAGCCTGCGCCAGAACACTCTTTCTCTGTACTGATCCACGCCATCCTCTACCAGGGTCTTCAGTTTTTCCTGTATTTCATCAAAGGTTCCAAAAAACTCATGTCTTTTTGTTACAAAAGACGGTCTGATATCCGGAAGAATGTTTCCCAGACAAAATGCCTTTCTGTGTGACTGAAGACTCTCAGAAACCGTCATCTGATCAGCCAGATATCTGGCCAGCAGTATATGTGATTTTTTCCTCAATTTCGTATTCTCTCTTTCATAAAAAACAGTTTACTGCAACCACTGTTCACTATAACAGAAAATCTCAGCTTTTACAAATAAAGTTTTTATAAAATCTGTAAACTGTTTTTTATTTGCATATCCAGAGCTTTTGATATACATTCGCCAAAACTGCCGGGGAAACAGCTCTGTTTCCTCCCGGCAGTTCTTCAAAATATCACGGATTACAGTTCTGACAGGGAGAATAGCCCTGTTGTACCAGCTCATCCCTTGTTCCCGTCATCTCCATTTTGTTTTTTTCTTTCATCTGATTTACACTGTGACAGTCCGAACGGTGAAATTTTCCTGTATTCACATTAAGGATATAAGTAGCCTCAGCTGCGCTTTTATCTGTGAAAGTCTCCTGTTCTGAAGATGAAAATGTTTCTTCTGTTCCCGCGCTGAGTTCCGGACTTTCCTGCGCAGAAAAGTCCTCTGTTTCCTCCCAGCTGTCTCCGGTACTGTAATCAATCCCCACTCCCTGCTGGACATTATAGCAATATACATTAAAAAGAACTCCCTGACCGCCGTCCTCTACAGACTGTGCTTCCATCTGAACGCCTGATGCCACCAGATCATCGCCGTTATATAAGGGAGTCACTCTGTAAAGCACATGGTTCCCGGTTTCGCGGATATAATCTGCAGTCATATCCTCAAAAGGCAGCATCCCTTCTACATTCATATACCTGGTCCCGGTGATCAGATTTTCTTCATTGGCGTTTTCCCCGGTAAGCTGATAGCCGATCAAATGACATCTGTTATACAAATATTTTCCATCTACACAATCGTATTTCTGAGTATGCCAGCCGGACGGGCGAACCTGTCCGATCTTTCCCCGTTCCTCTGTGGGCATCAGCTCCTGTCCTATATTTGCAAAAGCAGCTCCGCATCTTCCCAGTGAATCCAGTTCACTGTAGCTTTCAAAAGATTCAAGAGCAAGATCTTCTTCTGTAAATTCCGGAACATTGTCATTGAGCACTGTATAGGCGCTTCCTGTATAAGAAGGAACAGAAGCCAGACCCACCGCTCCATAAACCGTTTCCGGCATCCACAGGTTCCCTGCCGCGTTTCCTGTCAGCAGACCCACAGACAGTATGACGGAAGCCAGAATTTTCTTTAAGTTTTTCATTATACCCGCTCCTTTATGTAAGATTTTACAGTTTTTGCCATTTTGCGGCAAAATCTCTGCAAAAATCCTATCACAGAAGCAGATATTTTGCAATGCATTGGTTCCATAACCGCAAAAAGGGGTACGGAAAATTTCCGTACCCTGCTTTTTACTCTAATAGACTACTGAACACGTATCCTGTCTGGCCTTCATAATCAATCTGAATCCAGTCGCCTTCCTGGCCTGTTTTTTCAACCTGAGTTCCCTCGTCCAGACCACCGATAATCTCTGATTCATCACTGGCTTCCGCTCTGACATTACAGCCTTCTGTAACTGTCATAGTACTGCCGCTCTGTGAATCTGCAGCTGCCGCATCCTCTCCCAGTCCGTTCAGGAATTCTGCAAGACTGCTGTCTTTCTGCTGTGCCGCATCATATTCTGCCTGTACCTCTGCTCTCAGCTTCTGTACATCCTCATTATTCAAAAGGTCTTCCATATAAGAAGAAACTTTTGTATTCTGATCTGCCGCGCCCAGAATTTTATACTTCCCGTCACTGTCCTTTACAACATAGGCATACCCCAGCGAAGGTACCGGTGTGTCAATTCCACTGCAGATATAACTGTAACAGGTATATACTACATAAGAATTATCGTCCAACCCCTTTTTCGTATAGACACTGCCCGGTTCATAAGCTTCAATATAATCCTTGGCATTCGTGATCCTGCTCTCATCTGCTGAAGTCAGATCACTGACCAGAGTTTTTAACGTTGCAATATCTCTTTCCCCTAAAGCCTTGTAGTAGCTCTGCATAAATGCAGTAATGTCTGCATCGCCTTTTTCCAAGGGATTCATGTCTTCTTCTTTATTTCCGTCGTTTGTCTCCCCATCATCTTCCGGAGAAGAAGGATCATTTCCCTGGCTGTTGTCCTGAGCTGTTTTCTGTTCTTTATCAGAAGCACCCTTCCCGCTTCCAACACAGGCACGTACACCAAAGAACAAAACAGCTACGATTACCAGAATAGCGCCGCCAAGCATAAAATAGCGGAGGTTATCTGATAACCATTCCCTGAAATTATCCAAGTTCTTGTCCTCCTTAAATTACAACGCGCCGGAACATCCCCAGTTCCGCGCAAATACACCTGAAGGGAATCGAACCCCCGCACATGGTACCGGAAACCACT
>UMHN01021320.1_pt1 | contig 11409 bp, 10 predicted proteins | sample 1965541 | NCBI WGS metagenome assembly UMHN01 (sample SAMEA4836099, study PRJEB28245) | human gut metagenome | biome: gut microbiome; material: fecal sample | place: Denmark | collected 2008
CATCGTTGATGGTTTCAGTATTGCCATTTTCCTTCTTTTCAATGTTTGTCAGATACCATTCAGTATTCAATCCACCAACCTCTGAGCCATTTTCAATTGTAGGAGTCACGCTCCATATTCCTCCATTATCTATCTCTTTACCAGTAACTTTAAGATTTTGACTATTGTCAACTACAACCAGTACTTTCTTATTATCACCAACATTATAGTTATCTATTTTGCTTTTATCTCTAACACCTACAGTTATAACACTATCTTGTTCAGCATTATTCACAACAACTGATTCCACAATAGTCTCGGAATTGAGATCTGTTTTTAGTATAAAATTAGTAGTTGTATTATTGTCATTTATGAGATTATCTATTGTAAGAGTTTTAGTATTATAATCATTCCCACTAGACCAAGCAACGGTTCCCCCATTTGCAATGAAATCACCGCCAATAGACATACTTGTTATTTGATTACTTAAGAGCACATAAGATTTATTTCTTAATTCCAAATCTTCTAAACCAATCAGGTCCTCATAAACATATAAAGCAGCATTATCTCCAAGAAATACATTCTTTAAGTTAGCATCTCTTCTTGCATGTATTTGTGAATCATCATAAAGAGAAATATTACTTATGGCAACTTCATCCGCATCACCATAGGTTCTTAACTCTGAACTATCATTTAAAGTTATATTATTAATATTTTGGTTTGAACCACCCTGTGAAGGTTGGCTCGCATTAATAATAGATTTACCACTAAAATCAGTATATTCTAATATACCATTGTCATAAATTGCTACAGTACTGTCCACTATTCTATTTCGTTCCGTATCTGTTCCTGTAATTTTTCCCTCTCCATGCAAAGAAATATATCCACCATCACTAATTAGCTTTTTTACAGTACTCTGATTTTTTATAGTACCGTTATTCTGCAACAGTAACTGGGATCCTTTTCCCAAATTTACTTTATCCATATTGGATTGCCCTAATAATAATAATATATTGGATTTATCAGTTTCGTATAAAGTTATATTCTTCCCATCAACGTTAGTTAATCTGATTGAATTTCCTGCAGATTGGACATCAGATAACGTTCCACCACTCATGTCCAAAGAACCGCCAGTCAGCATAAGATTTTGACCATTAGAATTTGTCATTATTACTCTGCCACCAGAAGTAATGGTTGCATTAGAAAGTGTATCGTCCGTTATGCAAACAGGATTAGTATTTATCTCTGTATTATCATATATACTTGCATAAGCTGTTACACAATTAGTATTCGTTAATACAATTGTTGCTAAAATTGCTTTTTTAAAATTTTTGTTCATCATATCTCCTACCTTTTCTTAAATACTATTTTTAATGAATACAATATGCTTTTTAGCTAACTTTTTATATTAAAATCGCTATAATGTTTTCCTCATAAAGCAGAATATACAAAATATGTTTTCTTTTTTTACTAAACAAAAAACGTACCTCCCTCAGAAATTTCTGAAGGAGGTACGTTTATGAAAGTTATGCACATACGTGTGTCCCCCCCCATATATACTTTCGCGCTATATAGCTTTCAACAACAGCATTTTTTTGCTTTCTTTCTTTTTTATTTTACATTTTTAGATACTTGCATTCAATAAAGTGTTAATTAATATATATTTAAATTTATTTGTATTAATTGCAAGTATCTTGTTTATATCTTCTTAAAATAATTTTATTAACTTTATAATGTTTATATCTCACTTTAATCGAACCTTTTTAACTTTTGATTATTATTACTTAAAAATTTATAAAAACAAACATACTCTTGCTCTGCGTCTTTTTTTATTTTCTCGGGTGCAGTAAAACCGTGTGCCTTTGGGTGCAACGAGGGTGCAATTGCGTTTTATACTTAATTTAGAAACTCCATCGTGCGCCTATATTCCATTGCCAGTCTTTTGTAAAATCACTTCCTGAGCTGCGTTCTACATCGAAATAAACATGGCTGTTTTTACCAGATGCAAAAGCCGCACCTACGCCATACTCAAACCAGGTATCGTTGAAACTGTCACTCACCTTCACGCGACCAGTACTATCGGTCATCGTAACATTATAGCTACCACCGAATTCATGTAGCAGGTTAGCTTTAGCATAGAAGATACCTTTGCTTCCGATTTCTTTACCAATATTGAAGCCAACACGTCCAACTGCACTTTTAATACCACTTTGATTTACTTCAATACCATTACTAGCTGTATAATTGTCACCGCCTAAATAGCCCAGTGTAAACTGTGCCTGCGGTTCAATATACCAGCCATTTTTTAAAGCATTTTTCCTTCCGTATTCAGCACTCAGTGCTACGCCGGTATTGTTAAAATCACCAGTGATCTTGTTACTGTTAGTGTCATACACTGTAAAATCGTTATCCATATTGCTGATTTTTAACACCAAATCCAGATAATGGCCCTTGCTACCGATCTCGGTATTGTAGAAACTGATCGCCTTACTGCTGTTGTCTCCGCTGCCTCTGCTGTAACTGCTGCTGCCATCAGTATAGCTGATAGCTACACCTTGATAACGGGTTTTATCTACTGTACGCTTGGCAACTTCGTCATAGCCCAACTCATATGCAGTATATTTATTGTCAAAACCAAACTTGCCACTACGACCAATCTTACTGCCCTTTACTCTGAACCAAGCACCTTTAGCTTCTTCGCCATTATGACGCAGTTCACCCATGCGCTGCAGCAACTTATCATTTTCCGTTCTCCAAGTATGGTAGTTCAGTGCATTTGCTGAGAGAATTGTGTTTACACTGGTAGTAAGTAAATCAGGTTTTTTTTCTACTTCATCCAATACCCAATCTACAATATATCCGTTTGTAACACCATCCGTTTTCTTTGATAGTTTATAAGTGTTCCAATATAAAGTTCCTTCGCTATCACTTGCTTTAAAATCACCTTGTTCATCAGCAACACTTACTAAAACAGTTCCTTTCGCTCCATCTGTTGATGCACCTATGTTATTCAAAGTAATATAGTGTGTGCCTTCATGTGTACCACTAATATATATTCTATCGCTATTTTGGACATTTTTGCTGGCATCAATATCCATATTAAAAGTACCGCCGTTACCAATGAGATCATTATAAACACGCAAAACTCTATAATTATTTTTAGGAATAACATCAGAACTGTAATTCAAATTTACTACCGAATTTTCTCCTAGATTCAAATCTGTAATATACGACGATCCTATCATATCCCATTTACTACCATTAATTAAAGATAAATGCGTTCCTTCTCTTCTATCCTTTTCATTCTTTACGTTATAGTAATAATCTACAACTCTTCCTTTTAAATAGGAATTTTCATCTTGCATTATTACATCAATATTATTATCTCTGTATTCAATCCCAGCATTCAATATATTAGCTGTACAAATATCCCCCTCTATCTGAACTGTACCATTCGAAGAACTATTTATGTTTATCCGACTATTTTTTGTTGCTGATAAAGAACCTCCTACAAAATTTCCCAAATATCCAACGCCTATATTCCCTCTAATTTTCAAGTTATTATTTGCATTAATATTTATCATGCCATTACTAGAATAAGGCTCTGTAGTAAATACAAATTTATTTCCGTTGCCCTCACTACTAATTTCCATATTATCTGCAAAAAAATTGATTTTACCATTATTACCTGCTACTATTTCCCCGGGTCTACTATACACACATCCAGATATTAAAACTTCATTTATAGGATTATCATTTGTCCCTATATTAATTTCACCATTAGAAACATTAATAATATCGGTAGTAGTATCTTCCATATTAATATGTAAAAACTTAGTCAATACTTCTACTTTTTTATTATTAATATTCATAAAATTTATACCAGAAGCCACTCCATTATGCTTAGTATATGATATTTTATCATAATCATTAGCCCCATCTAAAAATTTAAACGTTCCGCCACTATTAACTAAATAATTATCTCCTTTTTCATCTACAATATTCAAATCACTAGCGTAAACATTATGCATATTATAATTATATAAACATCCGCCAAATACTAAAGATAATGTAATAATTTTATATAATGTTTTATAATTTTTCATATACATTTTACAACTCCCCTTCAATAATTTTACGATTTAGAATAAAATAAACCCGAACTACTTCTTGACCTTTATGCCTTAACCAACATATTCCATCTACCTCCATCACCTTTTTTCTTTTGGATTGGGCCGCTGTTTATAACAGCTGTAGCTACAATAATACTGCCGTCTGCGTTTAACTAAAGCTGTATATACATGGTAAGCTTTATTACAACCAAACTCCTTACCACAAATCGGGCACGTCATTACCAATCCGCCTAAATGCCCACATTTATCCCTTTCACTTGATTCTTCAAATGCTTCTAACTTCATTATTTTCATTCCTTACTTCGTCATAATGCCTGAACCAAGAACATTTTTAGAGCTTTATTTTGATGCTCATGCCATCTTTTACTCGTATTTTCTAAAATAAATATGTTTCTTTTCCCAGCATATCTCACCTCTTACTTGTTTATGTCCAATACATCTTTAATCATTGTTGCTTTCAACATGTTTTCCAAACTACTTTGCATCATGGAATAAAATTTTCTTAACGAGCAGTTTTGTGTTTCAAAGCATTTACAGTAATCATCTCCTTCCCAATAACGGTTTATCTTCACCGTCGCTTCCATAACTTTGAAAATTTCATACATGGATATCTCTTCAACCCTCTTGTCCAATATAAAACCGCCTTTAGCACCCACGATTCTTTGGATAATCCCTGCTGCAATTAGTTTATTAGTAATTTTAAAAATATAGCTCTTAGGAATCCCCATTGCCATAGCGATATCTTTGGAGGTAGTGACTTTGTTTTGTATAGCCAGATACAAAACTATTCTTATCGCATAATCGGTAGTAACATTTATTTGCATATTCACCCCCATTAAACCAGACCAATAAAGTCCGCTTTCTTTTTGTAAAAATAAAAGCCTACCTCCCTCAGAATTATTATCTGAGAGAGGTAGGCTATGAAAGTTCCATGCAAACGCATGTCCCCCCCACATATACTTTCACTCTATATAGCTTTCAATAATACAATATATTGCTCTCTTACTTTTCTATATTATATATTTTTAACTTTTTCTATTCAATAAACAAATAGTTAGTATACTTTTATATTTATTAATATTTGCTTCAAATCCGTATTATACATCCTTATTTAATTCGTGCATTTTTTATCATCAGCATTCAAACATATATACTTTTTGTTCTTCGCATTATCTATTTTCTTAATATAGTAACACTTATGTATTTCAGTTTAGTTTTACATTTACATAAAATAAGCCTATATGTTATATACAGGCTTATTTTATAGAAATTCAAGTTTCACTTATCTTAAGTTTGATTTTTCAATAATGATTCCCTTTTTCGCTAAATTTTCCAAACATTCGTGCATATATACTTCATCATGTTCTAAATATACTTTTTCTTTTATTAAAGGTATTAAGTCATTTGGAACAGTGTTTATATGCTTTCCCCTATAATTCTTATAAAACCACTCACTACTTACTTTATAACCCCTATTAAACATCTCCTGCATAACCTTTGCATGATACAACTCAAGATCATGCAAACTATGCTTAAACACATAATCTACCACTCTATGCTTTTTACCCCAACCGTTACCTCGCATAGCACAACATTCACGATGCTGCCCAAGTAGCTGTTGCCTTGGTAATAATGGTATTAATTCTTCATGCCACAATCTCATTTTATACCTCTACATAAGACGACATTTTTCTACTTCTTAATTTTATAATAAAAAAGAAAGCCTGACTACTACATTAAGTAATAGTCAGGCTTTCTTTAGTACGCATATGTTACCCACACACCAGTTTTTTTATCTTGCCAATCATACTCGCCTCGAAATCCTATATATTTGCTACCTATCCGGCGGCTCACTCCATAGCTGATACCTGTAACATAGTGATCAACATTAATCTTGGCTCCGATCTCCCGCAGTACCCCTGGTGCGGATGGTGGCAAGGATTTCAAGATTTCTTTCTGTAAGTTTTCTTGTTTCTTCGACGAGTTCAGTACATCTGTCAACTGCTTCTGCAGCAGCTCTTTCTGCAGTTTGGCTTCGGTCAATTCCTGATCCGATACTATCAACTGTTCCCTGGCTGTTTGCAATTCCACTGCTAATTGACTGCTGATTGCTAACTGCCTGTTCGAGTTTTGTTCCAGTGTCACCAGCTCGCTTTCCGTTATCATGTATGCCGGCTCGGCTGAACAGGTAGCAGGCAAGAAAAAGAACTGCACCAACACCCAGACCAATAAGGAAGCGATTATTAGATATCCAACTTTTGATTTTTTCATACATGTTATTCCTCCATAGAAAAAAGCACTCTGCTTTCGCAAAGTGCTTTTGGTGTTTAAATTTATAAATCTAATTTTATTTGGGTTGGTCTTTCTACTACTTTTAACACTTTCAGTATCTTTCTTTCAGTTACTGGATTATTGGTTTTATTATCAAGATATTGCCGCGTTTCACATTCTACTTTTAGTTTATCACCACTTCTAAATGCTATTGTCCCATTTTCCACATTAGTCCAGAAACTTTTGTCTTCAATCTTTGCCCAAAAAGTACATTCCCCATCGGAAAATCTCCATTTTTGATTTTCATCAAAAACAACACCCACAATTTGAACAAACATCTCTCGAACATTTACAATTTCATCTTCTGCATTACTTGCTAATTCCGGTGCTTCAAATCCCTCTAAATCCTGTTTTCGCACAACTAAACAAGGTTTTTTATCCTCATAACTTTCAGGATTCCTAATTTCAAAAGAATCAATTTATGAACAAACAAAAAGTAAAATTTTATCTTTCCCTAACTAAAAACATAACACCTGATATCATTGAATTCGCACGATAAGCAGCAAATTACCAGTAAGTTAAATAAACCGCATGGTTAAGACATTTGACAATGACTTGACTGGCATTTTATTTTTGCCAGTCAAGTAAAAGCACTTCGTTTCGCACGAATTTCAAACGAGTATTTACAGTCCCAAATAATTATGCAATGCGCCTTAATCATACCAGTCCAAAAAACTTTGTTTGCTAAATCTTCTTTTCTTTTTTCATGTTAGTTGCCTCCTTACGCAAATTTTAATCACACTTTCTATATTTATATTATTGATATCATAAAATATTATTCTCTAGATAATTTTCCCGCCATTATTGTCCTCCTTCCTGCAAAAATGTTATAATAATTATATAAAGGTCGTGATTTTATGCTAAATTTCTTAGCTTTAATGATAGCTTTCGGCATGTTACTGTGGTTAATAGCATCCGTTGTAGTTTTCACCGGTGGGTTCGCATATTATTTTTTCAAATATATATTTAAGGCCATATCTAAAGAAATGGCCATTGCTAAAGCAAGATCTAATATTAAACCACTAACAATTAACAAAAAACCATTTTTCAAAATTTTATCCGTAATTATCGTTTCGTTTTTGCTTTTTTATATCAGTGAAAATACTACAGACGCTTCTGTTATAGTAGGCTCTATAGTAGGTTTGTTAGCTTTATCTTGTTACTGTTTCTATCAATCCTACAAAAGCTTTCGGCAAAACAAAAAATTATATTGAAATAGCTCCCATTATCGGGAGCTATTTTTTTATGCAATAATTTCAGCATAATCTAGCATATAACCAATATCAATATAATAGCTAATTGGTATATATGATAACTCTGCCATTATTACCTTATTTTGAAATAGTTACTTTTATAAATTTGCGTAATCTGTTACTCCACGTGCAATAGCCTTTGCAATCGCATCTTGTTTATGTTCCAGTAAAATAACATCGTGATCGTTATCAATAAAACCCATTTCGATAAGAATAGCCGGCATATCGGTATTTCTCAGCACAGACAAATTCGGGCGTTCCTTCAACCCACGATCCAGAATATACGGATCAATGCTCTGCTCCGTATCGACCAACTGCTTATGTACACAGGCAGCCAGACGTTCAGCTTCACTGCCAAAGTTAAACACCAATGTTTCAATGCCCCTCGCATAACCATCAAACGCATTGCAGTGCAAACTGACAAATACATCTGCACCCCAGTCGTTAGCATTTTTACAAACATTCGGATATGCCGGAGATTCGCCGTTTAGGTTGTCGCTCTGCAGACGCATTACCTCGCATCCAGCATTTTTCAGATAATACTCAACAAGTTTTCCTACGGCCAATGCTACGTCACATTCTTTTAAACCACTGTTAGGATTCACGGCGCCAGGATCAACACCTGGCATATGTCCTGGATTAATAAATACTTTCATTATTTTTCACGCTCCTTTCAGATTTCAACCTCAATTCTTACAATTTCTTTTTAACAAAAACAATCAATCCACTCATAGCTTCCACGCCAGCATCATTTAAGTTTTCAATAATACTAAGCAGCTCAGTTACAACAAGATATCCAATAACCGTCATAACTGCCCAAGTAGGTTTATCTAAAACTTTCATAACTACATCAACGACAGCTGCAGACAACGCACAAATTAAATAAACACCGATTTTCCCAAGGAAACGGTGTTTCATAACTTCACTTTTTATCTTTTTGGCAGCTCTGGCCTTTTTTATTCCTTTAATAGATTCTAGAATAGTCGGATTTTCAATACCACTATCTTTTAGATGCAGATAGGATATCGATACCCATTTGGTAAAACAATCAATAAATACTAAAAAAGCAAAGCTATAAAACAATATAGCGTGCTTATGCAAAATCATAGCTAACATTGCCGCTATTAAGGCTTTATATGACCAACCTTGTGCTAAAGTTTGAGCAGCTCCAATAGCCGCAAATTTAAAAGATTCCCAGTTCATTTTTGCCTCCTGTTATAATGCTCCTATACAGAAAGGAGCTGTTTTTATGCCTAAAAAAAGAAAACGAATGAAATTACCTAACGGCTTTGGTAGCGTCGTGTTACGCACTGACGGTAACCGCCGCCGCCCATGGTCCGTAAAAGTCACTATTAATGGTCGCCAAAAATCAATCGGTGACACTGCTACCGAAATTGAAGGGTTAGCACTTTTGGCCGAATACCACAAAAACCCTTCTCTTTTCGCACCAGCATTGATTACTTTCTCGGAAGTATTTGAGCTTATGCGGGCCGAGAGATTTCCAAAACTGGCCAAAACTACACAGGTCAATTACCTTTCGGCATACAAACACTGCCATAGATTATACGGCAAGAAGTTTGCCGAATTAAAAATCGGTGACCTGCAGGCTGTTATTCGTGATACACGTGATACCGGTGCCCACTATGCCATGCAAAAGAAGGTTAGACAGGTATTACATCATATGTACACATATGCCGTAAAATATGAAATTATTGACCCTGCCGCCAACATTAGTCAATACATAGACATTGATCAGCACGTGGTTAAATACCCTAAAACACCTTTTAACACTCGACAGATAAACAGAGTAAAAAAACTCGGTGATAAATGGGCTATGACGGTGCTCATGATGATATACGCTGGTGTTCGTACGTCCGAACTGCTATCTGTCCTCAAAACAGACGTCAAGCTGCGACAGCGATATTTTATCGTTCGAGAGTCAAAAACTGCTGCCGGTCGCAACCGTGCTGTGCCTATATCAAAAAAAACATTGTCGTTTTTTGAATTTTGGCTATCTCAACCAGGTAAATATCTCATTACAGACGATTACGGCAATCAGCTTACATATCATCAATACCGAACACGCTTTGATGCTGTAATGACAGCCAGCCGCTGCAAGCATACGCCACACGAATGCCGCCACACCTGCGCTACCATGCTAGATAATGCTGGCGCTAACGAAACTGCAATCAAACGTATTCTCGGCCATGCCAGTCAAGGAGTTACTAAGAGGGTTTATACCCATAAATCCCTCCATGAGCTAAAAAAGGCTATAGACCTCATTTGACAGCCTTGAGTGGTATTAACCCGGCACGAATTTACGCAACAAAAAAGCCTGTATCCCTTGATTTCTCAACTCTACAGGCGGTTTGAATTCGGTATGATATTTTTTCATCAATTTTTATTATAAAAGTGCAGTATCTATGCGCTTTTTCAGCCTTTCACTATTATTTTTCTAAAATTATAGCATCTAAAGCTTCTTTGCTGTCGGCAGCATCAACCAAAGCTTGTTTCTCCCAGCCTGCCTGCTTACAGGCCCCTCTATGTAATCCCAAATCTACATTCCATTGAATGAGTTGTTTAACAGTTAGGTAGTGAATTGTTTTTTCGGTTCCACCATCAGGATAACCTCTCATCGGATAACCATTTGGATAATATTCCGAAAATTTATCAGGAGCTGAATTGATTGTATTAAGATCACTAGAAACCGTGAGCTGCGTATCCTTATCGCTATCGTATCTTACCATCTCTCCACTACATTCAGATGTAAAACCTCCTGTAATTTTACTTTCGGTCCAAGCATCAACTTCCAATAACTTAGAAGCTTTTAATTCATCAAGCCCTGGCTCATATGGCGGTATTTCTTCATATTCTCCTGTCTCTGGATCTCTATAATAACCATTTAACAGCATTGCAAATTCAGATTTTGTAACTAAGAACCCGTTTTCTTTTACATCTTCTGGTACATCACCATCTTCACAGTATCCGGGAGATACGCGTTTTCCTTCCTTATCAAGTATAATGTAATATTTAAATTCTTTTTCCATTTTTATCATCCTTTCTTTTTTTACAGCGGGGAATAAATACTGGCGGGGCAGTGCGAACTTCTACATTACCAATACCATTTACAAACGTGTTCCTTGCAGTTGCATCTACTTCTAGCGAATGGTGCTGCCCTGGATGTTCTGCAACGAATACTACTGTTACAACTCGTGCATATCAGTCAAATAGACCTGATGTAGCCCAGCCTAATGATGTTAACTGGATTATAATTGGGTGCTAGCCACAGTGGGGAATAATATCAAACAATAAAGCCATTTTCTCACTGGTATTCAACGTTTTTGTTAGTTCAGCATTGTTGCTTAGTCGTGGTTCAGGAACTGGTACTTGGTATGGCTATAGCTCCAATACAACATTGACTGGAATATCTTGTGTAACTCCAGACTACGTTTTGAATGGGACTTACATTGCAATAGGAGCCTAACCACAGTGGGGATATTCAACTGGTGGCTCAGGCGCTTGGGCTTTAAAATTCAATGGTGTTTATACGGCAGTAGTTGTTGGCGCCCCTGGCTTTCCGGCAAGAGAGTTTTGTGGTTTTACTTTCGATTACACCCTTACTGGATGGAGTTTTACGGCGGGATATAATAGCCCCATTTCATACATCAGGCCCACCACTACTGCAATTTCACTTGGCTATTGAACAGTGGGGA
>UMHN01007649.1_pt1 | contig 11306 bp, 7 predicted proteins | sample 1965541 | NCBI WGS metagenome assembly UMHN01 (sample SAMEA4836099, study PRJEB28245) | human gut metagenome | biome: gut microbiome; material: fecal sample | place: Denmark | collected 2008
TGTATGTATCACTGGCAGAATTATCTTCGCTTTTAAGACTGTATGAAATGGAATACTCACCAGACTTCGTGTCTCCTTTCACAAATTTTATCGATCCAGCTAAGGGTACAAATTTCTCATGAGAAGGTGGTATGCTTAAGCCTGCGATGCCGTAAGACACAAATTCGGAGTTCTCAGAATAGAAATCTCTAAGTTTTCCACTCTCATAGAAAGAGATGCCTATATTGCCCAAATTAACTAGATCCTGGGCAACTATCTTGTATTCCTTGCCAATAATCGGAAATTTCTCATCAGCATAGCACCCAATCAGGATTAGCCAAAAATTATCAGCATCCTTTTCTTCATAATCTCGTAGAAACATTTGAAAGTAACATACGCCTTCTTTGACTTTACAAATGTCACCACCTAATGGAAGAAACCAGTATTTATTAGATAAAACATCGTCAACTGTTGTGTATTGAAATAAACAATTATTATTTATAGTCGCTTCTCCCCAGACAGTCTTAAGCTTTAGAATATCCTTTTTTTCACAACTTGATAATACCGTTATGAAAATCATTGTTATTAATAGTATACCTAAATTTCTTTTCATAAATCGTAATTTTTAATGTTTATATTCTTGAAATATTGCGTATTGATTACTCTCTATTGATCCTTTCCACCAATCCGTCTGGTGTAAGTATCTCCATCTTGGAGAAACCAAACCACTTCTTGCCCAAGTCCTTAATGGATGCTCCTATGTGATACACATCATCGTCTATACAAAGGAAGCGGTCATGTGATAAACGGAATGTTTCAACATCAATCGGTGCATATTGAGCATTATGACGGTCTATGTCGAGTTGGAACTGACGGCTTATCTGCTGAGTGTAGATGGTTGCAGACACGTTATTATCTCTTTTATCGAGCAATGTCAGTACTGTCTCGTCAACATAGTTGTCGATAAGGACAATACGTTTCTTTGCACTCTTAATCAAGTCGGACACGAAAGTATAGGCATCATAAATTTGACCATTGTAGAACACACCTTGTTTCGGCTTTGCATTGCCCTCGTCCAATCTGCGAAACACTTCTTCTATACGCTTGTCGGATTCTTGCAAGTGTTGTTGCATTTCCAATTGATGGTATTCCATTGTCGAGAGACGCTGAAACACTTCGGCATTGTTCTGTAGAAAGTGACGCATTGAAGTGAAAGCCCGCATTATTCGAATATTCACCTCAATCGCAGTGTCAGAACGTAAAACACTACTAAGCATAGCGACTCCGTTTTCAGTAAATACATAAGGCATGTATTTCAAATGTTGTCCGCGTCCTTCGTTTAAGGTCGCAATTTGCGACCTTAAACATTCGTCCTTGGTCAATTGAAACATGAAATCTTCTGGAAATCGTTTAATATTACGTTTTACTTGCTCATTAAGACGCTTTGTTTCAACGCCATAAAGTGTGGCAAGGTCACGGTCAAGCATAACTTGTTGTCCTCTAATGATTTTTATTAGAGGCTCTATATTGTCAACACCAACCAACTGGTCACTTTTTGTGGTCAGTTCGCTGCTCTCCTTTTTTTCTATTTTATCTGTCATATTTATATTCATTTTCCCAAAATCACAAATTGTGACTTTGAACATTACCATATTTAACAGCATTCAAAGGTAGTGCTTTTAGCCTTTAAGCCACTATTGCACAACCATTTTTTTTGAAAAGAACGTAAAATAAATAGTTTTATTACTGTGATTGTACTTTTATCAATCGCTTAACTCGTTGCACCGTACTCACGCCCATTCCACTTAACTTCGCCACATCCCGAATGGAATACCCCTTGCGGAGCAAACTAATAACTTCCCTATATTCGGCTTTCATCTGTTCTGCCGTTTTTACAAAGCCTACCTTGCGTCCGAGTTTTCCATCTTTCTCTATATACCGCTTCCGTCCTGACTGCAATCGGAATGAGATATTATCACGTTCCAATTGCGCACAGGTTGAAAGCGTGGCTATCATTATCGTGGCAAAGAGGGACGGATGTCCTTCATCGTCCAATAATATAAGTTGTTCCTTTTGAATGTAGAGGTTAATGCCACAGTCAATGAGTTGCAGACAATGGGCAATGTGAACATGGTTTACATAATCTGAAAGCAGACAAGATACGCAAGCGCATATCGCATTACTTTGTCTTGCAACCAATTGTCTTAGAATCTTGGATAACGTATTTGGCATTGTTGCGAAATGCCGGTTGCCACCATTCAAGAGTGTGGAACAAAGTAAGCTCCATTATGCCTGTCTATCCAAGAAGAATTGCTCATTCTACTAATCGCCAAAAATCATACACTTTTGGGTAATATCGGTGTAATCGAAAGTTAAATACGTTAAATTATTACCTTTTCGTATCTAAACAGAATCCACACAGTCACTTTTCTACCGTTTAGAGCATATAGTATTGATAATCACCCAATAACAGATCTTATGATTGCAGCGGCTTGACTGAACTGATATTGCCTAACAGCCTGACGATAATTGGGTATGCTGCGTTATGGAGTTGCAGCAGCTTGACGAAGATCGCATCATTGGCTGAAATTCCGCCAGTGTGTGATTCCGAAGTGTTTGAAGATGTCAATAAAACTAACTGCGAGTTGTTTGTTCCGGAAGGATCAGCCACCGCCTACAAACAGGCGGAAGGCTGGAAAGAATTCAGCAACATAAGGGGCTTTGCCGGGAATTGTGTTGAATAACATATTGCAATAGTTTGCGGTTTGCGGAAGTCTGCGTAACTTTGGGAGATGGATTTTCGCAAACCTGAATGAAGCATTTAATACTACCTGACAACGATGAGCGCAGGCTCATTTTCTACCTTTCCATGGAAGAATTCGCCGCCCGTGAGATGGACGGCGAGGCTTTCTTTCTGTGGCAAGTAAGCCCAACTGTGATTTTTGGCCGCAACCAATTGATGGAAGCGGAAGTAAACGTGTCTTTCTGCCGCGAGCATGGCATAAAAATGTTCCGGCGCAAGAGCGGCGGCGGATGCGTATACTCCGACTGGGGCAACATCATGGTGTCTTACATCGTGAAGGGCGAGGACGTAACCGCCACCTTCAACACGTTCCTGCAACGGCTTGCATCGGCGCTGCGCGACATCGGTGTCGACGCGACGGTGTCGGGACGCAACGACATCCAGATCGGCGGGCGCAAGGTGAGCGGAAACGCCTTCTACAAGGTGCCTGGCAAGAGCATAGTGCACGGCACACTGCTCTTTGCGAGCGACTTTGAGCGGATGCAGCAGGCAATAACGCCGTCGGCGGTGAAACTGCAGAGCAAAGGGGTGGCTTCGGTGCGCCAGCACGTGACCAACCTCAGCGAGCACACCGACATGCCCATCGAGGAGTTCAAACGCTATCTTATCGACAGATTCTGCGACAGCGAGAGGATGCTGACCACCGCCGAGATTGCGCGCATCGAGGAAATCGAGCAGACATATCTCGACGAGAGTTTCTTCAACGGCAGCAATCCGGCATACACCGTCACCAAATCCGAAAAAATCGCCGGTGTGGGCGAAGTGGCTGTCGGTCTGGAGATGCGCTCCGACATCATCCACCACATCAGCCTGTCGGGCGACTATTTCATGCTCTCCGACCCAATGCCCGCACTCAACAGCCTGCTCCGCGGCAAGCGCATCGACGAGGCAGCCAAGGCTCTGAAGGGCATAGACATGGGCAGGCATATCGCAAACCTCACAACAACACAATTGACAGAAATCATCTTAAAATCCTGATATAACATGGACGACTTGAAAAAAACTTGTCTTTACGACAACCACGTGGCTCTGAAAGCCCAAATGAGTCCTTTCGGCGGATTCATGATGCCGATACAATACAGTTCAATCATTGACGAGCACAATGCCGTGCGCCAGCGTGTGGGCATGTTCGACGTGTCGCACATGGGCGAGATCTTCGTCACCGGCGACGATGCCGAACGGTTTGTCAACCACATCTTCACCAACGATGTCACAGCCCTTCCAGCAGGAAAGATTCTCTACGGAATGATGCTCTATCCCGACGGCGGCGTGGTCGACGACCTGCTTGTCTACAAAATGGCTGAGCCAAAAACGTGGCTGCTGGTGGTGAATGCCGCCAACATCGACAAGGACGACGCCTGGATTCGCGAGCAGGCGAAGGATTTCAATGTGGAAATCGACAATGCCTCGCCTCGCTACGGACAGATTGCGCTGCAAGGCCCTGACGCAGAGAAAACTGCCGCCGAGGTGCTGGGAATGGATCTCGGCAACCTGGCTTTCTACACTTTCGAGGAAACGGAATGGCAGGGAAACCCTGTAATTGCGAGCCGCACAGGATATACCGGCGAGGACGGTTTTGAATTTTACGCAACGCCCGATGTCATCGTTGCAATGTGGGAGAAGCTCATCGCCGCGGGGGTGACGCCGTGCGGTCTCGGATGCCGCGACACGCTGCGCTTCGAGTCGGGTCTGCCTCTCTACGGACACGAACTCAGCGAGGAAATCTCACCTATAATGGCAGGGTTGGGTATGTTTGTGAAACTCGACAAACCGGAGTTCATAGGCCGCGATGCGTGCGCCAAGCAGAAAGCCGAAGGAATGGCGAAGAAGGTGGTGGGCATCGAGCTTAACGACCGCGCCATCCCACGCGGAGGCTATGAGGTGGAGGTCGACGGACAGACAATCGGCGTTGTGACCACCGGCTACCACACAATCACCACCGACCGCAGCGTGTGTCTCGCCCTCATCGACAGCCGCTATGCCGCCCTCGGCACGGAGGTGGGTGTGCGCATCCGTCGCAAGGTGTTTGCCGGAACGGTGTGCAAGAAGCGTTTCTACGACAAAAAATACAAGAAATAACATACTTAAAATCAAAAACATAAAAACTACAGAACTATGGCTAAGACAATTGAAGGTTTATTCTACAGCGAATCTCACGAATGGGTTAAAGTGGACGGCGAAACTGCAATCATCGGCATCTCCGACCACGCACAGCAGGCAATGGGCAACATCGTATACGTCGACATGCCTGAGGAGGAAGACGAAGTGACCGCCAACGAGGATTTCGGCGCGGTGGAAAGCGTGAAGGCCGCCAGCGACCTCATCTCTCCTGTAAGCGGTGTGGTTGTGGAAGTGAACGAGGCTCTTGCCGACGCTCCTGAGCTGCTCAACAAGGACGCTTACGAAAACTGGATCATCAAGGTGAAAATGGACGATCCTGAGGAGCTGAAAAACCTTATGGACGCTGCCGCCTACGAGAAATTCTGCGAGAACGAGGAACACTAAGACTTGTGGCTATGGGATTTTCTTATTTTCCGCATACTGCTGCCGACATAGGCGAGATGCTGAAGCGCATCGGCGTTGACGGGCTCGACGACCTGTATGCCGACGTGCCGCGCAGCGTCATCTTCGATGGCGACTACGACCTGCCCGACGCTATGTCGGAAATGGAGGTGCGCCGTCGTTTTGAGGAGCTCGACAGGAAAAACCGACATCTGACAATAATGGCTGGCGGCGGTGCCTACGACCACTATGCTCCGGCTGTCGTGCCGGCGCTGACGAGCCGTTCGGAATACCTGACAGCATACACGCCCTATCAGGCGGAGATTTCGCAAGGCACCTTGCGCTACATCTTTGAATTTCAGAGCATGATTGCCACACTGACGGGTATGGACTGTGCCAACGCGTCGATGTATGACGGCGCCACAGCCGCCGCAGAGGCGATGATGATGGCTATGGCTGCAACGCGCAAGAAGACGCGTGTGCTGCTGTCGTCAACGTTGCTGCCTCAGGTGCGCGAGGTGATTCACACCTATGCCAAATACCACGGCGTCGAACTTTCTGAAATCGCTTCTGCCGACGGTCAGACCGACATCGACGACGCCCGCCGCCTGCTGGAGGCCGGCGACGTGGCTGGCGTGCTGGTGCCGAGCGTAAACCGTTTCGGCATCGTGGAGGACCTCTCGGGATTTGCCGAGGCAGCACACGCCCAGAAGGCGCTGCTGATGGTCTATGCCGACCCTTCGGCGCTTGCCGTGGTGCGCACTCCGGGCGAATGGGGTGCCGACGTGGCTTGCGGCGACGCCCAGACATTGGGCATTCCGTTGGGATTCGGCGGCCCTTATGTGGGTTTTCTGGCATGCAGCAAGGAGCACGTGCGCAAACTGCCGGGACGCATCGTAGGAGCGACGACCGATGTCGACGGTAAACGCGCCTTCGTGCTTACGCTTCAAGCGCGCGAACAGCACATCCGCCGCGAAAAGGCCAACAGCAACATCTGCTCCAACCAGTCGCTGATGGCTCTCTACGTGACAATATATCTGTCGCTGATGGGCAAAAAAGGACTGCGGCAGGTGTGCGACCTTTCCTATGGAGCGGCACACTATCTGCACGACCGGCTGATTGAGACCGGACTTTTCTCGGAGGCTTTCAACCGCCCGTTCCTGAAAGAATTCGCGCTGCACACCGACATCCCTGCCGACCGCCTGCAACAGGCGTTGCTCGACGGCGGATTTTTCGGAGCGCTGCCCACAGAGGAGGGGCTCGTCACCTTCTGCGCCACAGAGCGCCGCACGCGTGAGGAGATTGACCGCATGATTGACCTTATTAAGCAGATTCAACTATGAAATACTACGACAAACTGATATTCGAGTTGTCGCAACCGGGACGTTGCGGCTTCTCGCTGCCGGAAAACGCATGGGGCACCGACACGGAGGCTCTGCCGGCGACGCTGCGACGCGACGCTGAGGCTGAACTGCCGGAGGTGAGCGAACTCGACGTGGTGCGCCACTACACCAACCTGTCGAATATGAATTTCGGTGTCGACACGGGCTTCTACCCTCTGGGCAGCTGCACGATGAAATACAACCCGAAAATCAACGAGGAAATTGCGGCTATGCCGGGATTCCGCGACGTGCATCCGCTGCAGCCCGACTGCACGGTGCAGGGTGCGCTCGAACTGTACGACAGCCTCGACCGCGCGCTTGCCGCCATCACTGGCATGGCGCACTTCACGCTCAACCCGTTTGCGGGCGCCCACGGCGAGCTGACGGGTCTGATGGTGATGCGCCGCTACCACGAGCTGCGTGGCGACACCAACCGCACAAAGGTGATTGTGCCCGACAGTGCCCACGGCACCAACCCTGCCAGCGCGGCTGTGTGCGGACTTAAAGTGGTGGAGGTGAAGTCGCTCGACGACGGCACTATCGACATCGACGCGCTGCGTCCGCTGCTCGACGACACCGTGGCTGGCATCATGATGACCAACCCCAACACGCTCGGCTTGTTTGAGACACGCATTCCGGAGATTGCGGAGATGGTGCACGCTTGCGGCGGACTGCTCTACTACGACGGCGCAAACTTCAACCCGCTGCTTGGCAAGGTGCGTCCGGGCGACATGGGATTCGACATCATGCACCTTAACCTGCACAAGACGTTCTCCACGCCTCACGGAGGCGGAGGCCCAGGCTCGGGTCCTGTGGGCGTTGCCGCACATCTGGCTGAGTGCCTGCCCGACTTGAAGGTGAGCCGCGGCGACGACGGCTTGCTCCACACTGTGCGCACGCCGGAGGCTGCCGGACGCATATCGGGATTTATGGGCAACTTCGGTGTGCTGATGCGCGCATACGCCTACATCCTGATGCTCGGCAAGCAGAACATCCGCATGGCTGGTCCGTTGGCCACACTCAACGCCAACTACATCAAGGAGTCGCTCAAGGATTGCTACAAACTGCCTATCCCGTCGGTCTGCAAGCACGAATTTGTGTTTGACGGATTGGCCGACAAGTCGACGGGCATAACCACGCTCGACATTGCCAAGCGTCTGCTTGACTATGGCTTCCACGCTCCGACAATCTATTTCCCGCTGCTCTTCCACCAGGCAATTATGATCGAGCCTACCGAGACGGAGTCGAAGGAAACGATCGACGAGTTTATCGACGTGATGCGCCGCATCGCGAAGGAGGCTGTCGAAAAGCCGGAGGCTCTGCGCGAGGCTCCGCTGACCACTCCTGTGCGCCGTCTTGACGAGACTACCGCTGCCAAGCATCCGATACTGACATTCAAAGAGTTGCGACAATGCTGACAACCGATCTGATTATAATCGGCGCGGGTCCGGGCGGTTATGAAACCGCCCTGCTCGCCGCGCGCCGCGGACTGAGCGTGGCGCTGATTGAGCGTGGCGAGGTGGGTGGCACATGCCTTAACGAGGGATGCATTCCCACGAAGGCTCTCTGCCGCACCGCCGCCATGGTGAGCGATTTTGCGGAGGCTGAGGCTTTCGGAATCAAGGATGTCGCCTTCACGCTCGATTTTCCCGCCGTGATGGAGCGCAAACGCGCGGTGGTCAAGCAGTTGCGCGACGGAGTGGAATCGCTCATTTCCAACCCCAACATCCATCTGCTCCGCGGAGAGGCTCGTTTTGTCGACGCGCTGACGGTGGAGGCTGCCGGCGAACGCGTCACGGCGAAAGACGTGATCATCGCCACCGGTTCGTCGTCGGCGATGCTGCCAATCGACGGCAATACGCTTGAGGGCGTGCTGACGTCGCGCGAGCTGCTCGACATCGACAGCGTGCCGCAAAGGCTATGCATAGTGGGTGCGGGCGTAATCGGGCTGGAATTTGCTTCGGTGTTCAGCGCATTCGGCAGCGAGGTGACGGTGCTTGAATATGCCAAAGAGGTGCTGCCGCATTTCGACAGCGACCTTGCAAAGCGACTGCGCCAGAGTCTGGGCAAGCGAGGCATAAAGATTGAGACGCAGGCTGCCGTGAAATCAATCGCCAAAGAGGGCAACGGGTTGGCGGTGGCTTACGAACGCAAAGGCAAGGAACAGTCGGTGACTGCCGACAAGGTGCTGATGGCTGTGGGTAGACGCGCCAACGTGGGCACGCTCAACCTCGCCGACATCGGCGTGGAGTTCTCGCCACGCGGCATCGCCGTCGACGGCAATATGCAGACCAACGTGCCTCACGTCTATGCCGTGGGCGACGTGAACGGTTTGATGATGCTTGCACATGCGGCCACGTTCCAGGGCATCCGCGCGCTCGACGCTATTATGGGTGTCGACGACAACCTGAGGCTCGACGTGATTCCGGCGGCGGTGTTCACTATGCCTGAAGTGGGCATGGTGGGACTGACGGAGGACGACTGCAAGGCGCAGGGCATCGAATATGTGGCTAAAAAGGCGTTTTTCCGCGCCAACGGCAAGGCGGTGTGCCTCGGCGAGACCGACGGCTACTGCAAACTGATTGCCGCCGCCGACGGACGCCTATTGGGATGCCACATCTATGGTCCACATGCCGCCGACCTTGTACAGGAGGCTTGCGCGTTGATTACTCGCGGCGACTCGATTGCCGACCTGCAAGGCATCGTGCACTCTCACCCTACGCTGAGCGAGATTGTGCAATCGGCTGCACACTGCTGACTTTTAACGCATAGAGAAAGCCGTATCATCTATCAAAGCTGATGATGATACGGCTTTCTCTATGTCCCGATGGCGCACGATGTGCCGGTGTGTGCTGTCACTATACACAAAAAGCGCCCCCTTGCGGGAGCGCTTTTTACTATATGCTATCTCTAAGGATTAGAGGATAACTTTCTTAACAACTGGAGCACCAGCTACGACAGCCTTAACGATGTAAGCGCCTGTTGCAGGAGCGGCAACCTCAGATGCGTTGCGAGCCTCAGCTACTTTCTGACCTGCTACGTTGAACACTTCGATAGACTCAGCTACTTCGCTTACAGCAATAACGTTACCGTTAACTGTGATGTTTGCTGCTGCAACTACATTGCTTTCTACGCTGTCACCACCCTTCTTAGTGATCTTATAAACGCCCATACCGTTGAAGCATTTGAAAGTCAAGACAAGTGCAGAACCATCTTTCTGTGGCAAGCAGAAGAGAGAGTGGTAGCGAGTACCACCGTCTGAAGTCTGACCAAGACCGTCAGCAGGAACTGTCCACAATGGCTTCATTGACTCGAACGACATGTTTTCATCAACAGTTGTGATGATAGCCTGGCATTTGTGAGGAGCGTCATACTGACCTTCAGAATAAATCATCAAGTTAGTGCCATTAACAGCTCCTTCTGCGATACCGTTAGTTCCATTAGCCGGAGCAACAACTGTACCAGTAGTCTCATTAGTTTCTTTGTTTGTAACCTTCAAGTCAGCATTGGTAATATTGTCAATCATAGCACCGTCTGAGCCATAGAGAGCTGGGAGAGAAGTAAAGCCGTCAATGTAGAACATTGACATTTCACCTGACTTAGAACCGTCGCGAACCATCTTCACAACAGAAGCAGCGCCGAAGCCTGTGATGTTATTAGGATAAGTGTCGCTAGCTTTGATTGCTTGGAAAGTAGCCTGGTCTGTCCAACCGCCCATCCATTCGTCAGATCCTTTCTCGCGTACCCATTTGAATACGTTCAAGTTGTCAGCAGCACAAGAAACAGCCATAAGTGTTGCTTTCGCCTCAACACCTGTAATGTCACCGATAACGTCGCAGTAGTCAACGCGGCCAAGACCACCGTCAAACAACAAGTCGCCAACCGAAGTGATAGCACCTGTAGTCAAGTCAACTGTGTAAACATCGTATTGTCCGTCACCCTTTGAGTTAGGGTTGAATGTTGCAACATAGAAATGTCCGTACTCATCGAAACCAACTTGGTTGACAGCCAACTTGCCACTGAATGCCTCACCGCCCTTAGTCAATGCCAAAGAACCGAGGTAAGCACCTGTCTTAAGGTCAAATTTCTCGATTGTTGCAGTTTCACCGCTCACGCCTACATAAACAGTAGTTCCATCTGTAGTTGCAGTACGTGCGTCTTTATTAGCAATAGGGTTGCCCATGTAAGCTTCTTCTGCGTGGAAGCGGTCAAAAACCCAAAGGTTTTCACACTTGATGCCATCAACAGGCTCATAAGTCTGGCCATCAGTTACAGCAAATGCAGAAGCACCTGCGAGCATCAACATTGATGCAGAGAGTAAAAGTTTCTTCATAATTAAATAGTTTTTGTCAGTAAAATTCCTTTCTATTTAGATTTGTTTTTGAAGCCGGTTGCACGGCTTCCAAATCACACCGCTAAAGTAGTGCTAACTTTCCGATGGTGCAAGTATTTCAAGCAAAATAATTGTATTAATTCCTTAAATTTTGTTTACCATTTATACTGACCGCGTGAGCGGTGACAATGCTGTCCTGTAATAGCGCATCTCCGAAGCGCATCGGTATGGACATCCGCCACACCCCACGCACTCTCCGCTGCGCTCCGCGTGAGTGGGGTTACTATAAATAGCGCGTCTCCAACGC
>UMHN01006197.1_pt1 | contig 11273 bp, 6 predicted proteins | sample 1965541 | NCBI WGS metagenome assembly UMHN01 (sample SAMEA4836099, study PRJEB28245) | human gut metagenome | biome: gut microbiome; material: fecal sample | place: Denmark | collected 2008
CAGTTTCCTAACTTGACATTCGCTCCACGGAAAACCTGCCATCTCTCAGGCAGCAACCTCGCGCTTCATTGCTATCATGCCACAGCCTCTGTATCATATCATATGTTTCCTGTAATTGCAAGGGATTTTTCTACTTTTTTCGCCGATTTTTCCTTAGAAAATCGCGGCCTGTTTTTGACGTTTTTGTGCAGAATGACGGAACCGGGTTATGGCGCAGAAAAAGAAATGTTTTCTTGTTCCATCAAAGGCTTAGTCACCGAAAACATTTCTTTTTCTGTAGTGGAATTTGTAAATAGGAAAAGGCTGCAAAATTGCGAACCAGGTGACCGGCTGCGTTTTCTGCTCGATTCCCGCATCTGTTATCCGCCGTTCGCGAAAACTCGCCTTCGTCTCAGACACTTCGCTCGGCGGCGGAAATCAGCGCGAATCTCGCAGCGAAAGCCTCGCCATCATCACCTGGTCCAGCAATTTCACGCCTCACTCAAAAAGCACGACATATCCGAACACAAAGGAACAGATGATCGCTATCCCCCCGCAGCTTCTTGCAAGAATGAAGTAAAATTGAGTCGGGGAGCCATCTTTGACATAGAGGAAATTTTCTATTTTCCAAACCAGATCCGGTTTTGCTATCAAAAAAACGCCAATAGCAAACATGCAAAGCACCTGCAGTATTTCAATCATAATCGAATCCCCCGTTAAATTGTCGTTACATGATACCTGTCCAGTCTGCTGCTTCCTCTGAAACTACAAAAGAAAGAAGAGCAAACTTTCCTCTGTCTTTATCAGAGCAGGGAAAGTCTTCTCTTCTTCCTTATTATAATGCTTATTTACTTAGTCCCACTCTACCGGCTCGTATGGATCTCTCGCATACTCGTCGCCGTTGTCGGACTCCTTGTCTACCTTTACCACAACGCCCGTTTTATTGGTTTCGAACTTGGTGCCGCTGGAATCCTTGACTGTCGTATCTTCCATCACCTTTCCGGATGTGTTGACCAGATAGTTTCTGCCCTCCACGCAGATTACCTCGTACTTGGTTCCGTCGTCAGCCTCCTGAAGCTTGCCCTTGTAGAACAGGTACTTGTTCTTCACGCCTGTAAAGCCGCGTCCCGCTTTTCCGCCGGACTCTGTGAAGTAAAACTCGCTCTTGGTTCCGTCGCCTTCCTCGATGGTCATCTTTCCCTTCTGCACAGAGCTTGTCTGCCTGTCGCCGAAGTAATAAGTCTCGAAGTCGCTTCCATTATTCAGGTTGCGGAGTCCGTAAACAGGATTTCCATTCTCATCAAAGAGATAGGTAATGCCGTTGATCTTCTCCAGATCCTTGACTGAGGCGTTCTCCACCGACGGCCCTACCTTGGGTTCTCCGTCGTTTCCGAAATAGTACCACTGCACCTCGTCCTCCACATCGCCCTCGTAGTCCTCCGGCGGATAGGTGGAATACCAGCCTGTGGTCAGCTTTCCATTGTCCTGAAGGTAGCGGTAATCCTTGAAATTGTCCTCATCGCCGCTGACACAGATCCATCCAGTCTGCATCCGTCCCTCTTCGTCAAAGTAATAGTTTACGCCGTCAATCTTATATTTCTTAAAGCTGTCTCCGCCAGTCTCCGGCACATAACGTTTTCCGGAGCTCTGGAAATAGTACCAGTGGTGATCGTCGTCGTCCTCGTAGGGGCGGACATCGTCGTCGTCATTGTCATCGGCGTCCGGATCCTCCAGATACTGCCAGCCTGTGCGCATGGTTCCGTCGTCTCCCAGATAATAGAGATCGTCGTCAGCCCAGCCTGTCTGCATCTCCCCGTCTCCGTTGAAATAATACCACTTGTCGGAAATCTTCTGCCAGCTGTCAGAAGCCGCCTTTCCGTCGCTTGTGAAGTAATACCACGCCTGCTCTGCGTTATTGTCCCAGCCGTCGTCCTTCTTCGCAAGCTTCATCCATTTTCCAGCCACCATAATGCCGTTGGCGTCTACATAGTAATCCCCGTCTACCCAGGAATTCAGCGCCATATTTCCGTTATAATCCAGATATCTCCAGAGACCGTCGGCTCCCTTCTGCCATTCATTGGCCACCTTGCGTCCGTTTGTATCGTAATATACCCAGTTGCTGCCCGATTTCTGCCATCCCGAAGCGCCAAAGCAACCCGCCGCGCCCGCCATAGTCAGCATAATAGAAAGAACCGCTGCGGCAATCCTTTTTCTCTTCATCTATGCTCCTCCTATAAATTCCGCTTATACTTCTATGTATCATTCTAACAAGAGCCGGTAAAATATTCAAGCAAAATAATCTTTCAATTCTATTACGAAAGAGGAAACAAACCTTTGACACCTGTCCTGCGGCCATATATAATATCACATGTGAACACAGAACTATATTATTATAGAAGAAACTGCTTAATTATTAATTATTTTAGTTGCTGCACCGCGCCAGACCAGGGAAGGAAGACTCCTTCATCTGCCGGCGCCGGAATGCAGGAGAAAGGAACACGATACTATGTGGATAGCTGACGGCTGGAAGGATTACGAAGTATTAGACTGCTCCAGAGGAGAAAAGCTGGAGCGATGGGGAAAATATCTGCTGGTAAGGCCGGATCCCCAGGTTATCTGGGATACGCCGAAGAAAAATAAAGGGTGGAAGCGCATGAACGGCCACTACCACAGAAGCTCCAAGGGAGGCGGAGAATGGGAGTTCTTCGATCTGCCGGAGCAGTGGAGCATTCATTATAAAGAGCTGACTTTTAATTTGAAGCCGTTCAGCTTCAAGCACACGGGGCTGTTCCCGGAGCAGGCCGCTAACTGGGACTGGTTCGGCGATAAAATCAGAAAGGCCGGACGCCCCATTAAGGTGCTGAACCTGTTCGCCTACACAGGAGGCGCCACGCTGGCAGCCGCCAAGGCCGGCGCCCATGTAACCCATGTGGACGCCTCCAAGGGCATGGTGGCCTGGGCTAAGGAAAACGCCCGCTCCTCCGGCCTTTCTGAGGCTCCCATCCGCTGGATTGTAGACGACTGCGTCAAATTCGTGGAACGGGAAATCCGCCGTGGAAATCATTACGACGGAATTATCATGGATCCGCCTTCCTATGGAAGAGGCCCCAAGGGAGAGATCTGGAAAATTGAGGAATCCATCCACCCGTTTGTACAGCTGTGCGCCAAGCTGCTGTCTGATCAGCCCTTATTTTACCTGATTAACTCCTACACCACGGGACTGGCTCCAGCCGTCCTCACCTACATGCTCTCCACAGAGCTGGTTCCAAAGTTCGGCGGCTCTGTCCGTTCCGAGGAAATCGGTCTTCCCGTCACAGACAGCGGTCTGGTGCTGCCATGCGGCGCTTCCGGACGCTGGGAGGCATAAGCGTATCCGAATCATTTCACAGCGCACTTACAAAAAAGCCCGTTCAGGACCTTTAAATCCCTGAACAGGCTTTTCTTTTTCTATGCTCTTTTACCGGCCTCCGTTGATCAGACGCCAGAACGGCCCTGTATGCTTTTTCAGGAAGGCTCCCAGCTTCCAGGCTGTGATCACACAGACAGCCGGGATTACCAGGTATACCAGAAGGGCCGATGCCGCCGTATGAGGAAGGAGCATTGCCGCCGCTTTGTTCATTCCTCTGGCCAGAATAAAGTGAATTGTATAGAGGAAAAAGCCATATTTCATCCACTCTCTGGCCTCCGGAAGCCTGGTTCCTGATACCGCCGCCCAGATCGTGATGGGAACTGTAAAACGGTACAGCACTGTCTCCAGCACAGAATGTCTGACTGTGATTCCCTGATAAAAGTAAACGGCCAGACCGATTCCTGCCGCCGCTGTCAGAAGGCGGAGCCACGGTTCCAGGCGTCTGATTCGCTCTATTCTCTCTGTCTCCGTTTTTTTCCTGTCTGTCCGCTCTTTTTTCCAGCCTTCCTCCACCAGCCAGCTGCCGTGAAGCGCTCCATAGGCCGCCGCACTGTAGTAAAACAGCGCGTCCATATTGATGACAGGAAGATTCACTAGATTTTTAATGCAGTAAAGCTCCAGCAGAAGCGCCGCCAGTCCGGCCACCCTGTTTTTCAGCAGGGGATAGAGAACCGGGGACAGGGCAATGAGAAAAATCAGCTGATACATATACCAGAAAACGGGATTATAGGTAAAGTGGAGCACTGCCTCCGCCATCACGGGAATGCTGAATTCCACTGCAGTTTTGTCAGAAAGTCCGGCCAGAAAAGGAATCTTCCCAGCCAGAGCGTAACCGGCGTAGTAGAAAAAGTTCCACAGCAGGTAGGGAATCAGCACCGTTCTGATTCTTCTCTCCATCTTCGGAACCACATCCTGAAAGGAGCAGTTCCGATAGAACTGGTAGGCGGAAATCATAAAAAATCCCGGCACCGCCACAGGCCCCAGCACGTCCGCCAGGATATGTTCAAAGGCCCACACCGCCCGTCCTCCCAGAGAGGAGGCTGGAAGCGTCAGAAACATATCTGCATTATAGCTGTGGATCATCACAACCATAAGGCTGAAAAAAAAGGCGGCAAAGCACACCTTGTTGCGAAACTGCTTCTCACTCAAATTTACATTCTCCTCTCTTGCCGCCGGCACGGCTCTCTTGTCTGCAGATATGTCTCAAAATCACAGCCGCCAGAAAAACCGCCGCCCCAGTCTGAATCAGCAAAGCCCCCGGCCTGCTCTCAAGCCATGTTCCATAACGGACCGTCTCCAAGAAAACTGCGGCGCTGTTGGCAGCCGCATGAACGATAACGGAAACGGCAAGCGTTCTCTTTCTCTCATACAGAAAAGCCAGAAGACAGCCTAAAAGCCCCGCGTAAATCCCCTGGAGAAGCTGTCCATGGTACAGGCCGAACATAAGCGAGGAGAGAATCAGCGCGCCTGTACGCCCCAGACGTCTTATCTCCCTCAGGCTTCCGTACATGGCTCTGCGAAAGAGAAACTCTTCCGCAAACGGAATGATGCATCCGCTGCAGAGAAAAAGCGTCGCAAGCGAAAACGCCGTCCCGGGCGCAGCAGCTGCTGCCTTTGCTCCGGCAGATATGGCTTCAGCAGACAAAGAGCCGGAAGATATGGTTCCGGAAAAACCTTCTCCCAGCAGGAAAATCAGCCCGCTGCCCCCCAGGCAGCAGCAGATGCCCAGAGCAACCAAAGCAATAAGAAGCAAAAAACTGCCGATTTCCTCTCTCCGCAAATCCAGACGCCGCTCTGGCGCTTTGCCTTCTGCTTCCTCTCTGCCGTACTGTCTCCAGAAAAGTCCGGAAACCGCCAGTCCGGCGGCCGCGTTAGCCCAGAAAACCGCCGCGCTCAGATTCGGAGAGACCGCCCCAGTCCAGCCATCCGAAGCTGCCGTAAGGATTCCCGCCAGGCCGTGAAGCGCCAGCTCTGTAAATACCGCATAGGCCGCCAGCGGCAGAAAAGCCCTGAAAAGCAGATGTTTCTTCATCAGGCTTTCCCAGCCAGTTCCATGGCTTTCCCAGCGTCCAGCATTCCCGCTGTCGTCGTTTTCCCCTCCATAGAGCTGTTTTTCTCTGAGGAATTCAGAAGAATCTCCCTGATTTTCCCTGTGCTCAGATCCGGTCTGGCCGACTTTATAAGGGCGGCGGTTCCAGACACCATGGGCGCGGCCATGGAAGTCCCGCTCATATAGGCGTACTGGCCGCCGGAAATGGTGCTCAAAATATATTTTCCGGGCGCGGCCAGATCCACAGAGCCTCCCCCGTAATTCGAGCTGGGATCCAGATTTCCGTCCAGACGCATACTGGCCACAGAAATAATATTTTCCAGGTCAAAGGCAGCCGGGTAGACAGGCTTCTCGTCCAGATTGACTCCCTTCCCCTCTTTATCTCCGTTTCCCGCGGCTACCACAAACAGCATCCCGGAATTTTTCATAGTATCGTAAAGCTCCTGGTTAAATTTCCCCGTTCCGAAGCTGAGATTGCAGACGGACGCGCCCTGGGCCTCCGCATAGCGGATGGCCTTCGCCACGTTTTCCGGCGTTCCCACGCCGTCCTTGGTTCCCAGCACCTTTAACGGCATAATTTTCACATAGGCTGGATCGCAGATACCTGTAATACCGACGCCGTTTTTCCCTGCCGCGATGGTTCCCGCCGAGTGGGTTCCGTGGTTGTCCTCGCTTCCCTGATAGAGCTCTCCCTTCCCAGAATAGAAATTCCATCCGTGGACATCGTCCACAAAACCGTTTTTATCATTGTCAACGCCGTCCCCGGCTGTCTCTCCCGGGTTGGTCCAGATACTGTTCTTTAAATCTTCGTGATCCGTCTGGACGCCGGTGTCAATCACAGCCACCACCACCTGCCCCTTATTTTCCAGGGCGTCGTAGGCCGTTCTGGCCGGCGTCAGATTGATATCCATGCCCGCCCTGGCAAAGGTAGTGGCCCGCCCCTCTGTCTCAGGCCCATAGTCGGAGCTGTCCTGGCTGTCGGACAGGTGTCCCGGCATGGAGGAATTCATGTTCTGAGTTCCCGTCACCAGGCGGAACTGGCCGTTATTTAGAAAAGCCCACTGATAGCTGTTGTAGGGATCTCCCTGGCCGTAGGCGGGCGTACCCGGCCCTGCGGCAAAGGCTGTGCGAGAGCCGTCAAAGGGATTTTGGCAGGCCAGGGATAAGGCGGCGGCTGTCAGAACTATGGCCGTCGTCTTCTGCAGCTTTTTTGACGGCGCCTTCTCCCCCTCTTTCCCCGCCTTTTTCTCTGTTTTTTTAGGAGACTTTTTCCCGGAACCTTTTTTTCCATTCTTCTCTGTCTCCGGATCCTTCAGACCGATAAAGACCACAATGGTCCTGGCAGGAACCAGAAACTGCTTCTGCTGTTCCAGACACGGCTCCTTCTCCTCCTCATAAATGCCGTTTCTCTCCTTATCGTCCGTATTGAAGGCCAGGTGCCATTTCATGCCTTTCGGAAGCTTTGGAAGGGCAAATTCATGGGGCTCCCAGTGCATGTTGTAGGCTGTGAAGAAGAAATCGTCGCTGCTTCCGTCCGGCCTCTTCGCATAATCGCCGCAGTACATAATTCCCAGCTGTCTGCGGAAATTCTCAAACTCCGGACACCAGGCCTTGACTCCATGGTAGGAGACGTCCGGGTGGCCGCAGACCAGGTAATCCATGCCCATGGGCTCCTGAGGCATATGGAACACCGGGTGTTTCTTTCTGAATGCAATGACCTGCTTTGTGAACTGGAACAAGTCCCGATTTGTCTCCAGAAGCCGCCAGTCCAGCCAGGAAACGGCGTTATCCTGGCAGTAGGAATTATTATTTCCTCCCTTTGTAGCGCCGAATTCATCTCCCGCCAGAAGGAGAGGCGTGCCCTGGCTTAAAAACAGAATCAGAAGAGCGTTCCGAATCTGCTTCTGCCGCATGCCGACAATCTTCTTTTTGCGGCTTGGTCCTTCCACGCCGCAGTTCCAGGTGTAGTTCCAGGCGCTTCCGTCCTGATTGTTCTCCCCGTTGGCCTCGTTATGCTTCATCTCATAGGAGACGGAATCTGCCAGGGTAAAGCCGTTTGAATGGGCCATGTAGTTGATCACGCCCATATTCCTGGGATTTCTCCTGCTCCTGAAAATCAGGCCGTTCATCTGATCCTCGTCTCCCTTTAAAAGACGCCTCATGTCCACCAGAAAACCGTCGTTGTACTCCGCCAGATGGCGGCTCTTCTCCTGTTTTCCCTTCTCAGAGCCACTCTCCTCCCAGAAGGAGGCGAACAGCTTTGTCCTGGAAAGCCAGGGATCGTCTGCCAGAGACGGGCAGGAGGCGATTCCCGTCAGGTGTATGCCGTCCACATGGTATTCCCGCACCCAGAACCGCACTGCCTCGCTGATAAAGGCAGCGCTTTCCTTTCCGGTAAAATACAGTTCAATAATCAGCTCCAGGCCGTTTTTGTGAAGCTCCTTTACAAGAGCCTTGAATTCAGAGGAGGGATTCTTTTTTCCCGGCTTTCCCTCCGAATAGGAGGCCTTGGGGGCAAACAGAAGACCCGGGCCGTAGCCCCAGTAGTTGAGCTTCCCCGTAGGCTCGTCGGGGCCGTAGGGATTGCCGTCCGAGCTGTCCGGCATCATGACCTCCTCAAACTCATTGGGAGGCATCAGCTCCAGGGAGGTGACGCCCAGCTCCCTGAAATACGGGATTTTGTCTCTGATTGCCTGAAAGGTTCCCGGCCGTCCCGCCGTCTTGTCCTTCCGATCCGTTCCCCTCGGCCCCATGGTAAGGCCCCTCGCGTGGATCCTGTATAAAATCATATCCTCATAGGGAATATGAAGAGGCTCGTCGCCCTCCCAGTCAAAATAGGGAAGCTCAAAGGGGGATCTCAGCGGATTTTTCACATGGGACAGCTCTCCCCAGGTCTCCCGGCCCGTAAAAGCGTGTCCAAAGGGATCGGGCTGCTCTGTCCCGTCGCAGATCAGGGAATAGGAAAGCCCTGCAAAATCTCCGCCCAGCAGGCGGATTGTCCGCATATTTCCAAGTCTTGAACCTTCGGGAAAAGGAAAAATCCTCTGTTTTTCCTCCCCTCCCGACGTTTCAAATACAGCCAGGCTTACGTTCTCCCCCTCCGCCATGGTGCAGATGTGGAAGCCGCCTTCTGTCTTGACGGCTCCGGGCGGAAAATATCCCGGCATGCCTTCTGCCGCAGCAAGTTTTTCTATCTTCATGTTGCACTCTCCCATCCCGTCCTAACGGCCGTTCTGCTCCGCTATCCGCTCCGCCAGATCATTCAGATACATCCAGCGCTCCATTTTCTCCTCCAGAAGCGCCTCCGTCTCCTCCTTCTCCTTCATCAGCGCAGCCAGTTTTTCGTAGTCTCTGGCAGCCTTATTGATCTCCGGCCCCAGGGCCTCTGCCTTCTCCTCCAGCGCCGCGATATCGTCCTCAATGGTTTCCCATTCCTTCTGCTCCTTGTAGGTGAATTTCAGCTTTTTCACCTGGCCGTCCTTCCAGCTCTTCCTGGTGTTTTTCTCAGGGCCGCCCTCCATCTCCTTTTCCACGGCTGTTCCTGCAGACGGACTGTTAAGACTCTCTCCGGCAGCCTCTTCCTCCTGCCTTGCGGCCTGATAATCGGTAAAACCGCCCTCATACTGGCGCAGCCTTCCATTACCCTCAAAGGCAAAAATCCGGCGCACCGCCCGGTCCAGAAAATACCGGTCGTGGGATACGGTGATGACAATGCCCTGGAAGCTGTCCAGGTAGTCCTCCAGAATCGTCAGGGTTCTGATGTCCAGATCATTGGTAGGCTCGTCCAGAATCAGCACATTAGGGGCCTCCATCAGAATGCGCAGAAGATAAAGCCGCCGTTTCTCGCCTCCAGACAGCTTTCCGATGACCGTGTACTGCACAGAGGACGGAAACAGGAACCGCTCCAGCATCTGGGAAGCGGAAATGCTTCCCTCCGGCGTCTTCACATACTCCGCCGCTTCCTTAATGTAGTCGATGACGCGCAGCGAATCGTCCATCGCCTCGTTCTCCTGGGAGAAATATCCCAGCTTCACAGTCTGTCCAATCTCAATCTCCCCGGAATCCGGCTGCACCCATCCGGCAATCATCTTCATCAGAGTCGACTTTCCGCTGCCGTTCTGCCCGATAAAGCCCACTCTGTCATTTTTCAGGAAAATATAGCTGAAATCCTGAATCAGAACCTTGTCTCCGTAGGCTTTGCAGATATGCTTCAGCTCAATGGTCGTCCGGCCCAGACGGCTGGAGACAGAGCCCAGCTCCACCTCCCCGTCGTACTCAGGCCCCTTTCTGGCGCTCAGCTCCTCGAACCGCTGGATCCTGCCCTTCTGCTTGGTAGAGCGCGCTCTGGCGCCCCGCTTCATCCACTCCAGCTCCACCCTTAAAATAGACTGGCGTTTCCGCTCTGACGCCTCCTCCATGGCCATCCGCTCCGCCTTCAGCTCCAGAAAGCCCTGATAATTCGTCTGATAGCTGTAGAGCTTTCCCTTGTCAAGCTCCACAATCCTGTTTGTCACGCTGTCCAGGAAATACCGGTCGTGGGTGATCATCACCAGCGCTCCCCTGAATTTCTTCAGGTACTCCTCCAGCCAGTCGGCCATGCCGCTGTCCAGATGGTTGGTCGGCTCGTCTAACACCAGCAGATCCGCGGTGGAGAGAAGGACGCTGGCCAGAGCGGCTCTCTTTCTCTGACCGCCGGACAGCGTCTCTATCTTCTCATTCCAGTCTGGAATCCCCAGCGTCATCAGCATGGTTTTCGCCTGTCCTTCCAGATCCCAGACCTGTTCATGGCCCTGATTTTCCCGGATTACACTCTCTAACGCCGTGTATCCAGGCTCAAATACCGGGTTCTGGGGCAGGTAGCGGATGTAGAGATTTCTCCCCTTCACCACGCTTCCCTCATCCGGCTCCTCCAGGCCCGCCAGGATCCGAAGAAGCGTAGACTTTCCAGTTCCGTTAATGCCGATTACCCCGATTTTCTCGCCTTCGTTGACAGAAAAAGCTGTGTCGTCAAACAGCAGCCGCTCTGTATAAGATTTCATAAGATGTTCAATGGTCAATAAATTCATATCTGTTCTCCTGCTTCCGTTCCAGCCTACTGAATCACCAGTTCAACCGGACAGTGATCGGATCCCATAATCTCCGAGTGGATAGACGCGCTTACCAGCCGGTCCTTCAAGCTTTCTGATACGCAGAAGTAGTCGATTCGCCATCCTGCGTTCTTCTCTCTGGCCTTAAATCGGTAGGACCACCAGGAATATGCCCCTTCTGTGTCCGGGTAAAAATGACGGTAGGTGTCGATAAATCCCGCGTCTAAAAGCTCTGAAAATTTCCCTCTCTCCTCGTCGGTAAAGCCCGCGTTCTTTCTGTTGGTCCTGGGATTTTTCAGGTCAATCTCCCGGTGGGCCACATTCAGGTCTCCGCAGAAAATCACCGGCTTTTTCTCCTCCAGCTTTTTAAGATAAGAGCGGAACGCGTCCTCCCACTCCATCCGGTAGGGCAGGCGGGCCAGCTCGTTCTGGGAATTGGGCGTATAGCAGGTCACCACATAGTAATCTTCGTACTCCGCCGCAATCACCCGTCCCTCGTGGTCGTGGACGTCGATTCCCAGACCATATACCACGCTTAAAGGCTCCTCTTTAGTAAACAGGGCGGTTCCAGAATATCCCTTCTTGTCCGCGTAGCTCCAATACTGATAGTAGCCTGGTATATCAAGGTCAATCTGTCCGGCCTGAAGCTTGCTCTCCTGAATGCAGAAAATGTCGGCGTCAAGCTCTTGAAATACGTCGAGAAATCCTTTTCCCACACAGGCCCGCAGGCCGTTTACATTCCATGAAA
>UMHN01031907.1_pt1 | contig 11179 bp, 8 predicted proteins | sample 1965541 | NCBI WGS metagenome assembly UMHN01 (sample SAMEA4836099, study PRJEB28245) | human gut metagenome | biome: gut microbiome; material: fecal sample | place: Denmark | collected 2008
CTGGTTTCGGCTTTTTTGCAAAATTCTGGCTTCGCTTTGTGCATATATCGCCAAGTTCTCGCGTTTTTGCAAAATCGCTCATGATAATAAACATAAAACAAGCACCCGTCATTTAAAAACTCCGATGAAAATTTTGAATCAAAAAAGGCATTGCAAAACAGGTTTTTCGCATCAAATATGGCATACTCATAGCAAGTAAAAAACCATATCCAGTAGAATTACCGTATTTTGCAACACCCTTAACAATCGCATCCTGCTGACATACAGCGTGACACAAACTCTACCTCATCACGCTGACATACAGCGCGACACAAACTCTACCTCATCACGCAGCCACACAGCGCGACACAAACTCTACCTCACCCCGCAGACATACAGCGCGACACAAACTCTACCTCGTCACGCAGACAACCTACAACCGTTACTCCACTCGGCGCGCCACTACAACAAACCGGCCATCTTCTGTATAATAGCTGCAGGTAGATAAAATAATCAGCTGATCTCCAAATTCCGGCCAGCTTCCGGTATCATAAAAAGAATACTGTCTGAGCAGGCCCATAAACTCATCAAACTTGTCCTCAGTCATATCTCCCACATATTCATAATACCGGAATCCCTCCTGATTTTCATAAACCAGTTTCGTCCGGAAAGCAGCAAAAATTTCATAACGGCGGTTCTCATCCGGCGTATCAAACTCCAGAACAGAATGCCTGTTACGATAAGCCTCAGATTCATACTCATCCAGCTCACCAAACATCGTTCCATTCTTCATATTGTGGGCATAAATAATCATGCTGCCGCTGTCCGTATCGCAGAAATCACCAATAAACGGAGTTCCGCTTACAGAACTCTTTCCATAAAAATCGCGACGAATATAATACTGCATGTCATCCGGCGTATGCATCACAGGATAATCCACCTTTGTACCGGGGATTCGCAGCCATCCGGCAAAATCCGGATTCTTCTCCTTCAAAAGAGCATAATTGCGCTTTGGCTTCTCCTCCTGCACACTATTTCCCAAAGTGTCCCCATTCCCGGCGTCTGACTGCTGTTCCGTCCCGGAAGCAGCAATATCTCCGGAAACATCCTGGCTGTCTTCCGCATTGCCTTCCTCCGCCATTTCAATCAAATCATCAAAGGTACTTTTCTCACGACGGGCATTCACAAGAGTTCCTGTAATTCCAAAAACAGAAACTGCAAATACTCCGATACACAAAACCATCAGAATCCGCCACACAACTTTTTTCGGGCTTCTTCTCTCTTCCAAATCCATGCTGTCTCTCTTCAAGAAATCTTCCTTTCCGCCTGCCCGGATACCGGTTTCCGATTTTCATATCTGCCCGGTTTCACCCCTTCGCCAGACTGCATTTCATAATAAAATCTTTCCTTTCCATAAGTAAACCATTTCCAGTCCCTTTCGTCAACCGGTTTCCATGGTTTTCCTACTCAGAAAAAATATTCCCTAAACAGAAAAAGCGAGGCGGCCATACCGCCGCCTCACAAATCAACCACTATTCCATTTGCTTCAATCCATGCGCTTCCTGAATACCATCAAAGCAGCCATACCGCAGCCGGACAATACTGCCATAAGAATCCAGAAAGAAAGCATTGTAGTATCACCGGTTTTAGGAAGTCCTGCTAACGGAACTCCCTCATCAAAAATCTGCGTCAAACCGCCTAAAGGCGTTTCATTATCGCCAATTTCTATAAGTCCGTCACCTTTTGCATTGCCAGGACCGGGGCCAGGTGTGGGATCAGATCCTCCACCAGAGGAAGAACCGCCGCCTCCTCCTCCACCGCCGCCAGGACGGCTGTAGCTGTTGGCAAACAAAATATTCTGCGTTTTTTCTTCGCCGGAAGCCTCCTCATCTGCTGCCCAAATCTGAGTAAACAAACCACCATTATCATCATTCAATACCTGAACCGTTACCTGATAAACCCTTTTATCATAAGTAAAACGATTCTGAGGTTCAGAATTCTGATAAATCCGATACTCATAATTTCCCGGTACTGTATAAGTAATCGGTCCAAATGAAGACTTTCCGCCATTTACCAGCACCAACTCTGCAGACGAAGGCATAGGAGCATTCGATGTTACTGCTTCTAATTTCAGCTTATACGGAACATCTGACGGAATTCTGCTGCCGCTTACCGTAACCTCTACAGGAATCGAAGCGGTGCAGGATATCTCCTGTGCAAATGCTGCAATCGGAAGCAGTAAAACTGCAAGCACTGCCGGAACGAGCGTATGAAAAACAAGGTTTCTTAATCTCTGATACATATCTATTTCATTGCACCTCCTTCGTGCTTATTTTTCCTCCAGCCGACCAAAAAGAATCATACGGCCATTGGTTGTTGCATCCACACAGGTGGACATTCCCACAATCCTGTCCTCTGCCGTTACTCCAATATCCCGGTACTGCTCCGATTCCTCTTTCAGATAATCCAGCAGCGCCTGCATATTGCAGGACTCCCCGGGAGTATAAATCAGCTTATCATAAGCATCTGCCTGAATACAGGCAAACAAGGTAATTCCATAAGTCTTATGAGGAAGATACAGCGTACCTGTCTCATGAGACTCAAAATAATCTGTTTCAACAAATTCCATTACATCCCCGAACATTCCCCCATTATCCATGTGGTGTCCGTAAATCAGATTATACTGGTCTGAAAAATCCGGGCTGTTTAAGCAGGACAGGAAAATAGCGCCAGACAAAGAAAACTCTCCGTAAATGTCCGTATTTACATATTTCATATCGTCCTCGCCCTGAACCACAGGATAATCAATATGGGTTCCGTCAATGGTAAGCCAACCCCGTGTTTCCGGATTCAGCGCCATCAGCTCCTCCAGGGACAGGTTATCCTCGGTACCACTGTTTTCCGGCGGCTTGTATTTCAGCAAGTCACTGGTCAGGAAGGCTCCGCTGTTGATCATGTAATTATCCCAGAGGGAATAACCGCCATAAGCCAGCATCAGAATTATCATGCACACGGCTATCAGGCTTAATATAAAATTTCCAATTCTAGCAAGCTTAACAGCTATTTCCACTCCTGTCCTCCTGTTAATCCAGAATTTTCATTCGCTGTCCTCCCGATGCTTCCCCGCCGGACATTCCGGCGGGGAGCCGGGGCTGCCGGAGCAGCTTTTTAGATTTTACAATCTATGATTTCTTAAAATTCTGTCATTCGCTTTTATTAAATCTCATCATCCTCGCGTTTCTTCTTGCCCAGTACCACTGCGCCCAGACCGCCTGCTGCTGCTACTAAGAGAACGTAGGGAGCGAAGGTCATTGCAACGCCAGTTGCCGGACCTACATCCTTGTGGTTGATGAATTCTACAACCTGTCCGTCAGCTGTCAGAACCTTGCCATCCTCTCCTGGTGTACCTATTGCAGGAATATTTTCAAACTCATCATTTTCTACATCATCTTTTACAATAGTAGTATATCCATCTGCTGAATAATCAGTCTCTGTTACTGTATATGTATCTTTTTCAGACAGACCGTAAATATGCAGGGTCTCGCCGTCCATTAACGTAAACACCTGTGGTACTCCATCTGTAATATGAATAGTTTCCTCTCCACCAGTCTTTGATGTCTTTACAGCCATATACTTCTCAGCGCCTGCTTCTGGTTTATCTGCATCATCGCCGTCAATCGTAACTGTGAAGGAGAACTCCTTGTTTTTATCACCCTGGTTACCGGTTACAGTTTTCTTTATGATGAAATCATGGATAGCATCATCCGATGTGCCATCGCCGTAAGAATTGACAATCTTCAAATTATCTGCCTTAGCAGTCTCTCCATCCTTTACTACCTTAATTGCATCTACCTTATAACCATTTGTTGCATTGACTACGAATACGTAAAGATGTCTTGGAGTCACATCATAGGTGATTCCATCATAGGTACCCTGTGTTTCTGTTACAAGATAGTGATAAACTCCAGGCTTTTCAAATACATCTACATTTACATTGATTTTTCCTGTTTTGGTGTAAGTAGCTGAAGTATCTGCTCCAGGAGCAAAGCTGAAATCATTAGCTGTATCTAAAGTCAAGCCGCCTGCAACACCGGCATAAACCTTTGCTGTTCCCAAAGTACCTTCATCGCCCTCTGTTATTGTAAAACGGAAAGTGGTATTCGGCGCATGGGTTTTTCCATCTGTAGTAACTTCCTTGGTCAAATTAAACTCTGTTACTTCGGCCCATGCCATTCCATTCATAGATAAAACCATTGCACCTGCTAGAGTTGCTGCTGCCATTCTCTTATTCATTCTTCTCTTCATAATTATTTATCCTCACTTTCCTTGTTTATTCATTTTTATTTACTGCCGATTTCCGCGGTAATAATTCAAATCAGAAAATCAAAAACTTCTTTTACAGGCTGGAGCGCCGGAGCACCGCCAAAACCTTTCCTTTGATTTCACTCTGATTGACTGCTCCGAAATAGCGGCTGTCCTTTGCGCCGTTTCGGTAATCACAGAGAATAAAATACTGAGTTTCTTCCAACACTACCGGATAGGCAACCTCATCTCCATATTTTGGAGTGGGATAAAAGATATCTGATTCAAATACGGCACTGTTGTTAATCTTCAGTGTGGAATCATCTGTTACCTCCACACTGTCGCCGCCTTTGGCAACGATTCGTCCCACATACTGCTTTCCATCCTTCTCAAATACCACTACATCCTGAGAATGGAAGTTTTTTTCCGGCCGGTAATACAAAAGTACATCTCCTGAGCTGATTCTCGGTGACATATCATTGTTTTTCATGGGAGTGACTCCAAAGAACACTCCAAACAGCAAAACCATGAAAACTATCATCCAGGTCAGCTTGATAAAGAACGAAGTAATTTCACTCCAGTCTGCCAGTCTGTGGATTCTGGCCCGTATAACACGTTCCGGAGTCAACGGTTCTTTTGATTTTTCTTTCTTTTGTTTACTCATGGGCAGGGCCCTCGGAGAGCTTCTTTTTCAAAGAAGCAATCTCCTCATCCCTTTCCTGCAAACGAGCTTCGTATCGCTCCTGCTGAATTTCATATGCAGAACGGTATTCCTTCTGAAGCTGTTCCAGCTTCTTCCACACATCCATCTCGCTTACACCGCCAAGCAGCTTCTTTCGGAATCTCATTCCCTTGAAAAGTTCCGCGATGTCATCCATGTTCTTTGCACTCATAAGCAGAACTCTCCTTTTTAATCATCGTCCCGAGATTTTTTCACCCGCCTTCTGCTTCGGCCAAAACCTGTCAGGCCGATGGCTGCCATAGCAAGCATTACCAGATATGGCAGATTGTCTGTGAAGATTCCGGTTGGTACATTCAATCCCTTTGTATTGGTAAAGTCGATTACTGCAGCAGTATTCATATTTTCTACTGTTACTGTTTTGCTGCTCTTCTCCTCACCGCCATCTACTTTTACTGTAGTAGTGTAGCCTTCCTCCTCCGGAATGCTTTCTGTTACTGTACAGGTTACTCCATATGGCAGTTCCGGAATCACCAGAGACTGACCATGCTTTAATTTGAATTGACCATCTTTATCAACAGTTATTCCTTCGTAAGTACCGTCTACAGATACCGCTTCCCCTTTGGAATTCTGTGCCTGAACAGTAAAATCAAACTCTCTGTTCCTGTCACCCATATTTCCACTGACGGTTTTTCTTACTGTCAGACCAGGCAATGGGTAGTTAGTAACGGTTACTTTTACCTCCGGATTATAACCTAAATCATTTCCCTCTTTTGCAATACCGGAAATACTGTTATCTGATACAATCGGTTCTCCTGCCAGCGGCCCTGTCATTTCGTATGTCGGAGCCTTTCGCCCGCCATATTCCGTTTCCTGAACCGTGATTTTATTTCCACCCATTAATTCGGTGATAACAGCGTACTGGCCTGCCTTCAAGGTTAAGATTCCTTCGTCTGATGCGATCTTTGTCCCTAACTCTCTGCCATCTTCAAACACCTTATACTCTCCTGTGTAGGGCTTCTTATCCTCCAGACCTAATAAAACCTGAATTGGGAACTCTGCATCCGGACTTGGACCATCTGACATTACTTTGTCAATTCTCAGATTGAACATATTATCTGCTGACACTGAGTTTTTAAATACTACATAAGGATTGTTGTCAACAGATAATTTATCTGTCTCAACACCCTTCTCTTCTGTTGTAGAACCATCCTCGTATATGATTTCTACGTTTACGCCATCAATGGAAACGTCGAACTTATCACTGGTAGCCCCTATCTCCTGTATGTAGTATTTACTGGTCGCCTGGATAGCAGAATCGGTCAGACGAGCCATCTGATCGTCCTTCAGCAAAATAATTCCGTCCTCTGCAGTTCTTTCTGTTCTGACAGGATTATCAAAATCCGATGCATTGTAAACCTCGTATGGTCCTGTATAAAGCTTATAATCGCTTTCAGAAGAAGTTCCTCCGTAATTTACAAATGTTTTGAATTTAAAATCAATATCGGAAACGTCCTTTACGTTGCTGTAGGCAATCTCTTTCTGGAAATTGATCGTTCCCTTTGGAATCGGCGGCATATTAAATTCTATAGTACAGTTTGATCCTCCTCTTCCTCGTTCCAGATAGAAGAACTTCAATTCATGGTTCTTATAATCAGAAGCATCCCAGCTTTTCTCTGCCTTTTGGAACATGGCGCTGATGGTTGTGTTCTGTGGATTGCCTGTTCCATTCACCTTTTCTACGTAAACGGCGCCTGTCTGGAAATTGATGCTTCCCTCGTAGTTGTCGTGAACGCCTCCTAAATCAAGTACAAGAACATCGTCGATAAACACCCATACGTCATCATCACCCTGGAAATTGAAAACCATGTCATTGCCGTTAATTTTTCCATCCTTCGGCATAATAAAATCAAAATCAATGGTCATTCCAAAGCCGAAATTTTCTGTTTCTCCATTTCCGATAGCATATTCTCTATATCGTTCTCCTTTGTCTGGATCACCGTCGTATACATTTTCAAGTGTGGTTACCTTATTGATAATGGTATTGTATGGCAAAAACTTCGGTTCGCTTGGAGGGGTCGTTTCATCTGGATAACGTGCCGTTTCATACAGTACGAAATCTCCATTCTCATCTACAGATGCAAAGTTTGTATTGCTGTCGTAATAATAAGCATAGTCCTCTGGGTTCTGCTGAAGAAGATAATTTGCATTACGGTAGCTTCCGCTCTGCACATAATCTCCATCTTTTGAAAAAAGACAGCTCAGAGATTTGTTATCTTCTTTCAATACCGGATATCCATTTTTTAGCAATGGCTTTACCAGTCCCTGCTTTACGCCTCCGCCTTGTCCTCCTGTATAGCCATTTCCTCCAAATACAAAGTTATCTGTGACTTTTTGATATTCATTGTAATCAAACAACTGGATCTGAATCAGATCTTCTGTATCCTCACCCAGGAAAGTCGGCAGCGGCTGTATCTTATCATATATCAGATAGATGATTGATTCATTTGGAACCTCGCTCTCGCCTCCCCGCTGATTTTTATAAAATAGCCTGTAGCTTCCGTTTACACTTTCCCCAAAAATATCAGACGAATCCGTTGTTTCAAGTATTACCCCAGAGCTGCTAAGCAGAACTATTTTTTGAAACTGGTACTCACTAGATGATACAATATAGTCTGACATTTTAAAGTCTCTAGATACCTGAACACTCGCACCATTCATTTCAGGATTAAGACCAGGAATCAGATTACCGGTTCTATCTCCCTCAACGTATCTAACTGTTACAAGGCGCTTTGAACTCCAACTCCTCCACGTTATCGTGAACTTCGAGAACCCGTCCACCACAAACGCCGTCTCAACCACAGCCGCCTCGCCGTCTGTCTCAATGACCTTCAGCGTTCCCGGCTCTGCGTTGACCGTATCCATAATCGTCTCAACCGGGTTTTCCGGATCCGCCTCCTCGATAATCACATCATCAAGAATTTCCTCTTCAAGTGGAACCGCATCTGCGTTCAGGCTCATAAGAGACATGGTCATAGGAACCGCTGCTGTTTCGTCTTCTTCTACAGTCACTGCCTTTGCCACAGTTTCTATCCGGATTCCCTGATCCGTTTCTGCGTGATGCTGAACCTTTAACGTTCCCACATCTACATCATCCGGAAGAAGATTTGCATCCATTCTGATCTTGACCTGAACCTCACTTCCAGGCTCCGGTTCTATCTCTTCATCATTCCGCCAGAAGCCGATGTCCAAAGCCATCATTCCGCCATATTCCTCATTGGCTTCGTCCAGGGCATTCTTTACATCCTGATATTCATTTCCATCTTCTGTCAGATATCTGGCTCTCAGTTCTGCGCCCTCAGGAAGTGTTCCTCTCTTGGCTGTCACGTCTACCAGAATATTTTCTGCTCCGTCTACCGGTATGCTGTAACGGGTCAGAGCATTGGAATCTGTAGCTATCAGAGACATATCATCCAGCCCCAGGCTTCCTGTTGTGGTCAGAAAACCAACTGCCGTTCCCTCTTCCACGCTGGTCAGCTCATAAATCTCGCCCTCCAGCTCATCTGCCGGCTTTTCCTCCGGAATCTCTGTTTCCACTTCCTCACTGTCAGAAGGTGTGGCCGGCATTCCGTTGGAAGGTGTTGCTGTCTCAGCTTCCTCACCTGTTTTTGTTGTATCAATCACAGGGGAAGGTGATGTTATCAGCTCTGCATCAGACTTTACATTTACCGGTATCACAAATTCCGGTGTGTGCTTTTCGTCAACTGCAACCGTGACTTTCTGATCCTTCTCAGAACGATTGACTGCCAGTAACATCAGCTCTTCTGTGCCGTCTATTACATAATCATCACGTTCGCCTTCAACCAGCTCACTCTCTTCGATTCTTGCAAAGATTCTCAGTTCTGTCCGATTTCCCTTTTTCCCGTTTTCCAGATTTAATTCATAATAATCGCCCGGCTCCAGGAAAAAGTCTTCATATTCTGCGCTACTTCCGCCTGTGAATTCCACATCTGCCCGTGCATCTCCGGCAATGGCATTCTGCAAAGCTTCATACAGCTCTTCTCCTGTCAGCTGGAAACGATGAAGCTCATTTCCATTTGACGGTGTTGCTGTGTCAACGGTATTGCTGGGAGTTGCCAGACTGCTTTCTCCGGAAACAATCACATTAGATGCATTCGCAATACTTCCGGCATTTCCCATAACCATACTGGCGCAAAGCATTGCTGCACAGAACCGTTTTCCTTTATGGCTCCAAAAATACTGGGTTTTTCTTTTTATTTCGTTTATGTGATTTTGCATCCTGGAATTTTTTCCCATTGTCAGTTATCCCTCCCTCTTCTTTATTTTTCTATTCTTCTGTCTTCCTGTTTTAACCATTTTCCGCTTCCTCCCCTTCTTCGCCGTCTAACGCACTGTCAATCAGTTTCAGAAGCTCCAGCGCACTGCGAAATCCCTGACGTTCATTTTTTTCTGCCCAGATAACATCTCCCTGCCAAGTTGCGTTCTGCCGATACCGGACATGTACAATAAAGGTTCCTTTTCCTCCATTTTTATTGTGTAAACGTGATGCATCCATTTGAAGTTCGACCCCTTTCCTATGTTCTTCTCCGGCAACGGGTTTCTTAGCTGAAAAGGAACGGCTGTCTGTAGAACTCTGTGGAAAATTCCATTGATTAAACAGATCTTCTATAAACCGAACCATCTCTATAGTTCCTTGAAAGGACAGAGGCTCATCTGAATATTGATGCCAAATCCGTCCGCTGTATTCCCCATTATTTCCCCCGTCAATTCCGATACAAATCAGATTAGGGGCAAACAGATTGTAAACGACTGTCCTCATTTTGCTCACCTCTTATGTATAAAACTTTACCAAATGCATTCTTAAAGAAACTCTTAAAAATTAATTATTTTTTCGAAAAAATTATAAAAAAAAACAGATAAGCGATTTTTTTTTGTGCACTTATCTGTTTCTCTTCTATCTCAATATATTCTTTTTAAATTCCATGTAAATCTGCCAGCGACGCCACCGTATAGCTGATGGAGGCCTTTGTGTGGATCTGATCTCTCAGACGGTTTTTGATTCTCTGATATATGAGCTCACAATTTTCTTTATTTGTTCCAACCAGCATAATCAGGTACTGAGACTGATTATATCTGGTAAAGGTATCGCCCTCTCTCAGACATCCGCAAATCACCTGTTCCAGATCTGACGCGCGAAGCTTCAGCTTTTCCGGATTCCGGATCGCCTTTCCCTCGTAGTCGCTCAGAGTACAGAGCATCAGGTAAATGGACTTTCCAAGACGCTCCATATTTCTTCTTGAAATATGGCATATTTCGGTAAAGGTCCGGTAATCGCAGAAATATGCGCCCTTTCTGCGTTCCTCTTTTTTCTCACATAATTCCCGTTTTATAAGTTCCATATCTCCCGGCAGGTCATGGGATCTCCGGCTGATTTTCTCATAGCATTCCAGCATCTCCGGCGTGGGATCCAGCCCCATCTCATCGGAATACATCTGAACCATCTTTTGATAAATCTCCAGGGCTCTTTCATTTTCTCCCTTTGCCAAAAGAGCCTCAATCTGAGCCAGCTGCCAGTTTTCATATGGAAACAGACTGACCGCCTTCTCATACAGCGCTTCCAGCTCTTCGTTCTTCCCTTTGTCTCTGAAATAATCTGACAGCCAGTAAACGCAGGTATCAAAAATCATCTTCAGCTTCAGATTCTCCTCAATCACCCATATTTCCGTGGAAATCTCGGGAAGAAGCTCGCCTTTGTACAGTTCCAGTGCCCGACAGTAATAACCGGCTTTTTTGTCCTCATCCAATTCTGTTTCCCCGGCTTGTGCCAGCTCCATAAAACTCTGGACATCTGTTCTTACCGGAACCTCTGAACCTGCCATATATCCTCCTTCTGTACGGGTAATGTAATCACAGTCCGGAAGCCCTGCTGCCGGAAAATGCTTTTTAACCTGATGAAAAAGGTTATTAATACTGTTGTTGGGATCTGCAACGTCTCTTCTGTCATACATTGCATCTATCAATTCTTTTTTGGAAATTTCTTTATTTCCTCTCAGCCATATTAGCTGCATCAGCTGAATAAACTTCAGGGTGTTTTTTCTTCCCAGCAAAATCTCTTTTCCAAGATACTGTACGGAAAATCCGCCAAGCATATATACATTCAGCTGTTCTTGTTTTTGGGTTTCCATTTTACCCCCCCCC
>UMHN01065280.1_pt1 | contig 11166 bp, 10 predicted proteins | sample 1965541 | NCBI WGS metagenome assembly UMHN01 (sample SAMEA4836099, study PRJEB28245) | human gut metagenome | biome: gut microbiome; material: fecal sample | place: Denmark | collected 2008
CGAACCATGATTATTATTATGAGTGGAAGAAAAACAGGATTATATTTTGAAAATTACGAAAAAGAGTGGGTACTTGACGGAGCAACTGTTCTCTACGGAAGCGCCCGGAACTAAGAGCAACTCTTGAATATGATTTTTTGCAGGAAAAAACTTTATTTACAAAGGGTTTTCGATGGAGGAAATCATTCATCATCTTGCAGTCTTTGTTTCAAGATTATGGCAAATCCATATCTTTGGTGAGGAAAATACAAGAGCGACGGCAGTATTTTTAATCAAGTATTTGAGAACGCTCGGATTTTCTGCCACAAATGATATTTTTGCGAAAAATGCTTGGTATTTTAGAAATGCACTTGTCCCGGCAAATTATACGAACCTGCAAAAGGGTATCCACGAAACAACCGAGTATTTGGAGGTATTCTTGAGAAACTTGCTGAGGTTATACATAAGAAGGACTGGCTCAAATAGCAAATGTATCAGTTCAGACAATTACACAAGTGCAGTAAAAAAAGAATTGCAACAGTTAAGCACATTCTCTCAAATTAAAGAAATTAGAGACAAAGAACTAAATTCAGTAATTCTCTCGCATCTTGAAATGAGTGAAGATTTAGTTGAGGGAATCAAGAGCGAGTGGGAACAGAAGAAAATATTCAAAAAACAGATAAAGGGTGATGATGGCACTACATTAATCGAAGATAGATATTGTACGAGAAGTTATGTTAGGGAAATAATTCTAAGATATTGTCAAAACAGAACGTTCTTTAGAACAAAATTTAACATTAAGGATGGAAATTTGTTTTGATAAATAGACTGCGAGGTGTTAGCAAATTGCGATACCTCAATTTTTGTCAATAAGATAAAATTTGATTACATACAGTTATAAAAGATGGGTTATAAAAGATGTATAGAGAGTACCTTTTGTTTTTAGAGGAATTACGTTATAATAAAATCGAAACAATCTGTTATATGTTATAATCAGAGGAGTATGAAAGAAATGTGTACACGAAATGAATTGAACTTAATATTGCAGGCGATGACTCAGGCGTATCAAGCGGTATATGGAGAAAATGTTGTGAAAATTATTTTGTATGGTTCTTATGCTAGAGGCGATTATCAAAAGGATTCAGATATAGATATAGTCGCTATTGTACAGGGAGATAGAGAAAAACTTCAACAAGGCTTGAAAAGTGTGTGGGATATTTCTTCAGACTTGGAATTAGAGTATGGTACGATAGTGTCCCCAACGGTTATTCCTTTTGCTGAATATGAGAAGTATAAAAATGATTTACCTTATTATAGAAATATCGAAAGTGAGGGGGTAGAAATCGTTGCCTGATAATAGAGAAGAATTAAAAGTATATCGCTTGGAAATGGCAAAAGAGCGACTGCATTCCTCGAAAATACTATTAGAGGCTGGAAGTTATAAAGATTCTATAGGTCGTTCCTATTATGCAATGTTTACAGCGGTGCGTGCATTGCTGGCGGTAGAAGGACAAGACTTTTCAAAGCATGCCGGAGTTATTGCATATTTTCAGAAAGAATATGTGAAGACAGGAAAGTTTGACAAGAAATATTCAAAATATATCAGTCAGGCATTTCAAATTCGAAACAATACCGATTATGCGGATTTTTTTCTTGTGTCTCTGCAAGATGCAAAGGAACAGTATGATAGAGCTGAAGAATTTGTAAAAGTGATTGAAGAGTTCTTGAAAATGGAATAGAGATTCCTACATTAGCACTACACTAAATTTACATCAATTTCAAAGAAACTTATGAAGGAGTGCAAAGGTTTTTGTGTGTTACTTAATATCAACTTTCGATAAAAATTCAGCAAGTGATATCGGAAAACGAATCCCTTTATCATGAAAATACTGAAGGATATAATCTTCAGATAAAAAATATTTTCCTATCAATTCATGAGTTATTCTTAAACATTCTGCCGGAAAGAGGACAGCGGGATATGTGAGAGTATTTATGAATCCTCTGTCGTTATAAAACAGAAACGGCTTGGAATGTTCAAAAGCTGTCATAAAGATTTCCCCGTAGAGCCTCTTTTCGATTGTTTTGACAGAGTGCTTGAATTCCGAAAAGTAGTCTCTGTCGGTTTTTAAAGATGTATATTGCTCAGGGAAGGCGTGAGAAGCCTTCCTGACGTTGTTTTTGAAAGTCAGGATCGTTTGTGAAAAAGAATTGGCAAATGTTGTAAGGGCATCTGTGAGCAGACAACATCTGTAATTCAAGTTTTCTTGATCAAGTTCTAATTGTCCGTTAGAGAGAGCGTGACTGACAGCGGGGGCGTTTGTTATATTGAGATAGAATGTTGTGATTTTTTCTTTTTCTTTCTCAATCTGCTGTTCTATGTCGTTTATGATCTTAGTGCATCCGTTGGAAAAGGTTTCGTAGTCTTTCGCCGAGATATGGTAAATGGAATGGTCATCTAAAGTTTCTTCTGCAAGAGAAAATATTTTTGCAGAAAAGGAAGACAGAGAATGTTTTATGCTCTGCATCAGTTCGTTTTCACCTATAATAGTCCACGGCTTTTTGTGTGGATATAAGGTCGTTAAATCTAGTTTTTTATTTTCTGAACAGGTCTGTTCATATAATTTTTCCCTGAAAGTATTTAACAGAATATATGCGTTTGAAACAACCGGAGCAGCGGAATAATTTTTGAGGCGGCTGTTTTGCAAAATTGCGGTTAATGTTTCGGTTAAATGAAAAATACAATGCCGGAGCGCCTCTTTTTGGAAATCGTTTTTTGAGAAAGTATTATAAATTTCTTCCGTAGTACAAAAATATTTACGGCAAAGAATTTCATCAGTTAAAATCCGATATTCTGTTTGGGTAAGATCGTTTTGAAATTTTTCTGTCTCTGTAAATGTCTCGTCAAGTTCATGGAAAAATGAAGTGACAGGGGCATTTTTTTTGAATTTACTGGCGGCTTTGATATAGCAGATTAAAAAAGGCGTAATGGGAGCGGGAACATTCCATTTGATCGCTGTGCGATCGTATTCGGATGCAAGATCGGTATATGGAGGAAACTGCAAAAAGCAGGGGGTTCTCAGGCAGAGAAACTGATACATCAACTTATGAATATATAAAAATTCATAAGGATATTGCTCGCTCTTTTTAACTGCATTGTAAGTTAAAGAAAGAAACATAGGATTAGAATAATCGGAAGAGGCGTAATACATACATTTTTTGAAAAAATTAATCCATTTGTGTAAAGTGCGTTCGTCATAAGAAGAAGTCAGATTTCTGAAAGCGCATAAAATATCGGATTCTGAAGTGATGGGAATTGTGTTTTTGTTTGCTGCTTTCATTTTTGAATCCTCCTTCGGTATAAAAGGCTGCAAAAAAAATCGGAAATTTTTTGCGGCTTCATGCTGTTTGATAAAGATGGTTTAATTATAGTGTCAGGCAATAAAATAATCTGTTTATATTGTAATGCAAAGTGAAAGAAATAGAAATAGGAGAATGAGTATGTTTCAAAAGCCGGAAGAATCAAAAAAGAACAGCTCGGCAGATAAGACTGAAAAGATAAGAGAGATTTATCGCTTCTTACTGTCTGAAACCGATTATTTGAAGGAAATTGGGAAAGAGATTGACGAAGAGACGGAGAGGCTGTTGAAAGAAAATAGAGTGAATTTGGAGAAAAAGACGTATGAAGAGGTTCGCGATGAGTTATTTGCATTAACGGAGGCAGCAAAAGAAAAAGGATTCATACAAGGTTTTCGATATGCCGTAATGTTAATGAGAGAAATTACTGTAAAGCTTTGACAATTTTCAAAATCTGCTCTTTTGTTTCATTATTGCAGGAGTGTAACTCATGGAGAATTTCCTGTTCGATGGCAGAGGATGAGTCGTTATATTCATCGGAAAGAATATAGTCAACAGTAGTATCTAACGCATTACATATCTGCACTAAAACAGAAAGAGAAACTTTGACACGGTTATTTTCGATATTACTGATATGACTTGTATTCACATCAGCAGCATTAGCGATATATTCTTGTGTTAAGTTTTTGGAAAGGCGGATTTTCTTTAATTTTTCGCCTATTTGTTCAAAGTTTAAAGTGTCCATGCAGTAACCTCCAAAAAAATATTGATTTAATTGTAATATTTACTTAGTTATAGTATAATTATCTACAGCTATAAAAATATTAGTTATAAAGGAAGTGCAAAAAGGAATGAAGTGCGAAAATTGTGGAAATGAAGTTAGGGAGGGGGCGAAATTTTGCTCAAAATGTGGAAGCAATATATTGGAGCAGCAGGAAGATCACAGCGGTAAACATAATGTTCATGAGACGAAAACGGAGAAAAGGTGTGTGAATTGTGGGAATGTACTTAGAGAAGAGTCAAAATTTTGCCCTAAATGTGGGAGCAGTACATTGGAACAAAAAGAGGATGTAAGTACATTAAAAGATGAAGAAAAGGATAAAGCGGAACAAAGTAAAGGAACATTTTATTTTGAAAAAGTAAAAATGATCGGAAGATTACGATACAAAATTATCCGAACAGAAGTAAGTAATAATGAAGAGCGTTTGGAGATAAGTCAAAAGATACATAGATTTTTAAGGAAAGAAAAAGAAAACCATTTGGAGATAAAATTATCAGAAATCGGTTCAATGGAATTAAAAACAAAAATGGATTTTTGGGATACATTGTATGCAGCGCTATTTGGGGTAATGTTTCTGATGAATATAACAGATGTAGCATGGCTTTTATTGATAGCAGTCTTTCTTTATACAGGTTATGGAAAGGTTTTAAATTTAAAAATGAAAAATGGACTGAATTTTGAAATTCCTGTAAATGGAATGACTGAAGATGTGGAACAGTTTCGGTTATTGATCGGAAAAGAATAAGGAGCGTGCGAGATGAAATATTGCAGAAATTGTGGAAAAGAATTAAATTCAGATGTTCAATATTGTCCGAATTGCGGCGCTTCTGTAAGTGAGGAACAATCAGGGGAAAATGAGAATTCATATCAGGAAAGTAACGCGGATGGATCGCTTTGGGAATCTCTTGTCGAATTTTTTAAAGTGCTGATTGAATATATGAAAGAAGCGGGGCTTCATATTATCGATGCGATTGACAAAATCATTCAGATGCCGCCGAATATACCGAAAGATTCTATATGCCCGTATTGTAACAGCGAGGATACGTTTCCGATTGTTAAGAACGAGACAGAGATTAAAACAAAAGGATACAGTATGGGGCGCGGGTGCTGTGGAATGTGTTTGCTCGGTCCGTTTGGATTATTGTGCGGAGCGCTTTTCACGGGCTCTAAAGTAAAGAGCAGATCTATCACCTGGTGGGGATGTAAAAATTGCGGAAGACAACATTTAGCGCAGCATGACGCTGTTGAAATGTTAAGTTCGTTGATGGATAAAATGACAGTAAATTGTCTTTGCTATGGCGCGCTAGGTTCTCTTTTGCTTTACCCGATACTGGATGAATTAGTGCATGGATTTTTAAGAACGGTCATCGTTGTTTTGATCGCTGTCATAGTGGGAGTTTCCTTGCCGTTATATTTTTGCTATCAGTTATGCGAGGATATAGACAAACAGTTAGGGTATAGTATTTGGGATATTTTAGAAGTAGAAAAGAAACAGGAAATTTGGAGTTGTATAAAATTTTCAATGCTTTCTTTAGCCGGTACACTGATTTTTGTCTGTCCGATCTTAGTACATTTTGCAGAGTAAGATGATGATGGATAAAAGAAAAATATATAAGAAACTTATGGTGATAGGAAGAGCGACGGGATGTCATCAATTACCGGAACGAAGCTTTTCCTTTCGCGGAAAACAATTTCCGGTATGCGCAAGATGTACGGGGGTGTTTATAGGAGAAGTTTTGGGAATCTTCTTATTCAAGGTCGGCGAGATTTCCAATATAATTGCGGTCGTGTTTTCTCTGATCATGTTTGCAGATTGGTTCGTACAATATAAATTTCATTACGAATCAAATAATATACGGAGATTAATAACCGGTCTTCTGTGCGGATATGCGTTCGGAAATATCATTATGAAATATTTAAGATATTTTATGTGATTGAAAACATTAAAAGAGAATGTAGGAGGAATTTGCCATGTTTTGCGAAAAGTGTGGAAAAGAAATAAAAGATGGGGATAAGTTTTGTCCGTATTGCGGAGCGGAAAATAAAATAAATAAGGAAGAACCGAGTCATGATATACCGCCGGATTTTAGCGTCAAAGGCGCAGGAAAAAAGAAAAAAGGAGCGGTTATCGCGATCGCTGTTTTAGTTATTATTGTGGCGATCGGTATTTTTAAATGCAGTTCAAAGGATGAAATATTAAGATATAATGTGCATGTAATTAATAATACCGGTTTTGATATTTATGCTCTTTATGCTTCAGAACCTGATGTGGATAACTGGGAAGAAGATTTGCTTGAGGATGGTATAGTGTATGATGGTGAAAGGGTAGATATAGAGTTTGTGATCACAGAGGAGGATCTTGACTGGGATTTTGCGATAGAAGATTTTGAAGGAAATGTTCTTGAATTTTATGGTTTGAGTTTTGCAGAGTGTGATGTAGAAGGAGCGACGTTGATTTTGGAATATGACGGTTATAAGGGAACTGCATCGTTATATTAAAGGTAAAATAAGATAAAGGATGTAAAAAAATGTTTTGTGAAAATTGTGGAAAAGAAATAAAAGATGAGAATAAGTTCTGTCCGTATTGCGGAGCGTCTGTACAGCCTGAACAGAAGAGCGAACAGCCAGAACAGTCGGCACAGCCGGAACAGAAGAGTGAACAGCCAAAGCAGTCGGCACAGTCAGAACAGAAGAGCAAACAGCCAAAGCAGTCTGTACAGTCAGAACAGCGGTTGACACAAAAAGAGACAACAGGTAATTCAAGTGCAGATGTTAAAAACAAGGGTGTGTCTCATCCTGCGCCGAAAAAGAAAAAAACAGCGGTAGTAATTGGAATTATCGCGATGGCAGCAGTCATAATAATCGGAATTATTGCAGCAGTGAAAATGTTTGGAAGTTCCGATGCGAAAGAAACTGCAAAAGATTCGACATATAAAGAGGTTAAAGAGAATGCAGCTGAAAAAGAATCGAAGCCGGCGAAAAAGGAAAATGTAAAACCTAAAAAAGAAACTGATGGGGAAATGAAAAAAGATTCCGGGCAAGAAGAAAAAGATAACAGTAAAAGGGAAGCTGTATTGACAGACCCGGTCACAATGGGATGGGCAGGTACATATAAAGACGATGATTCGGGAGACAGGCTTGTGATTGCATCAATCGGATATGAATGGTCTTATGTTATCTATACGTCGAGCGGGCAGATTTTTGAGAAAGAATCAGAATGTGGTGCATTCGGAGATTATTTAGAAGGGCAATATTATACGTTCTATAAAAATGAGAACGGATTGTTAAGCGTAACTTCAGGTGCAGGCAAAGGCTGGGGAAACTATCGCAGGATCAGCGGTACATATACGCCGGATCTGGAGATTGAAGGTACTTATGAAAATGATACTACTACGATGATCGTGTACGATCAAATGGCAGAGGCAAGTACAAAGTATGTTCCGACAGGATCTGATATCGCGGCAGTCCGGGTAGAGTATAATAACGGGCTGGTTATAGACGGAAGATTATATACGCAGGGAGACGGCGGGCTTTCGATCATAGACAGCGTTTCCAAAGAAATATACGGAATTGCTACTTTTGAAAACGGAGAGGTAAAAGTGACTGGAAGTGGATTTGACGGTATTTTAAAATCGAAGTAAAGGACGTATAAAACGTTGACAATTACATATAAGAAGAGCAGAAGGTGTTCTTTTGCAGAGTGGATTTGGTTGATCTTTAAATATGCTTCTCCTAACAAGTATGAGATTTCGGCAGTGTAGGCGTGCGAAGGCTGAAGGATCGTTTTCCGAATGCTGAGACATTTCAAATAGTTTTCAATCGCTTCTTCGTATTCTCCTTGATAAAAATGCCATAATCCGATGCTTTGGTAAGACCATGCCGTGTCAGGATGTGTTTCTCCCAACGTGAGCTTTCGGATTTCCAAGCCTTTTGCGAAATATTCAAAGGCATCGTTAAAGTGATAAGAAGAATCGTTTTTTGCCGCCTGTGTATAGTCATTGCCGATCATCGTTAATGACGCGGCAATGATCGGTTCGTTATCAGGGTATATTTCCTGACGGATCTCTAACGCTTTTTTATGCCATGTGATTGCATCTGCGTACTTTTTCTGCCGCTGATATACTGTTCCGATATTGTGATAAGAATAGGCGATCTGTTCGAGATCGGGATTTTCAACCGACTCCCGGATCTCGCGGGCTTTTTGATAATTCGCCAAAGCTTTATCGAAGATATCAAGGTTAATATAGATCACGCCCATATCATTATAAATGTCGGATGTTAATTCCGGATTTTTTATATGGTTGATATCAATAATATTTTGAGCTTTCGTAAAATAATCCAAAGCCTGTTCATATTTTGACGCTTTTCGCATAACTACCCCTAGTTTGTCATATATCGTGGCAAGCCTTTCGGAAAAATCTTGTCCTGAATTTTCGATTGTCGTGATTGCCGACTGATAGTGAGTAATTGCTTTTTCGTAATCGGCAAGTCTGACGGCAACTTTTCCTGCGGTTTCGTAGTAAGACAGTTGTAATTCGATATCGTCAGATGATTCTTTGTTTAATAGTTCCAACCCTTTTGTTAAGTATGAATAAGATTCATGATACATAAGGCTGCGCCATAAGATTAAGGCGATGTCGTACATTAAGCCGAGATGTTCGGAAGTATATTTGAACATGAGACCTGCGTTTGCAAGAACGTCGCATAAATCATTCGACATACTGTCTTCGATCACATCTGCGGAAGCCGCTTTCAGAAATTCAATTATTTTGTTGATAAAAACTGAACATTTTTCTAAGGAAGGTTCCGTATTATTTATTACAGCAGCTTTAATGACCGGATGCAGATGAATCTGTGATGAGGCCGGACCGTTGGGTCTGTTTTGTATGATCCAGCTTTGACGGATCAAAGCGTTGATATCTGAATTATTATAATCTAAAAATTGTTTGAATAAGCGCTGTCTTATGCCGCTTATCGACGTAAGAGAGAGGTTCATCAATATTTCTTTTTGGACATCGGTAAGATTGCTTGTGTCAAAAAGTTTAGATATAAAGTTGTTCATTTTTTCCTGCTGATAAGTATTGTCTTTTTCAATGACCACTTTGCTTATATCGTCATATTCAGGACTGTACAAAATATCTGTCATTTCTTCAGGCGTTAATGTTTCGGCAGTCATTGTTTTTGCGATCAGTTCTAAAAGAAGAGTATGACCTTCTACCATATTGAATATTTTAAAATAGTCGCCGTATTCATCTTCGGGGATCGTAAACCGTCCGTAGTGCATAAATAATTGAAGCTGTTCTTGCTTGGAAAGCGGATGGATCGGCAAGAGAAACTTTTCTGAATCGAGATCGGTCTCTCTTGAAGTGAAGAGAATATGTATCGGTAATTCTTTTAACCGCACATAATTTTCCCGATCAGCCGGGTGAGTATCCATATTATCGATGATAAGCAGAGTATCTTCACCGTAAGAAGCGAGAATGGAAAGTCGTTTCTCAAATTTTTCGTCTTCTGAAAAGTGAGATTCATCCAATCCTGTAAATTTTATTTTTAAAATTGTGTTTTTTATATCGCCTGTAAAAATGATCTGCTGGATTTGTGTATAGGAATCTTCATATTCAGCGGCATATTTAAGCGAACAGTAGGACTTCCCTAAACCGCCGATACCGTAGATGATACAAGTTCCCAAACTGCATAAAACAGAGCGTATTTTCTCAAACATATCCTGTCGTCCGAAGAAAGTATTGTTTTGTATCGGGTTATGAAACGGCTCAAAAGCAATGGCATCGGAAGGGGAACGGTGAGTGGATTTTGACGCAGATTTCGATGACACAGCATCTTTTTCATATTTGACTTCTTTTAGTAAAGTGAGCAGAAAAGTTTCAGCGTTTTCAACTGATCTGTGTTCTTTATAGTGTGAGTATGCCATGTCTATTACTTCATTCGAGCAGTCCTTGTCCTGAAGGTATGTGTAAAGGCTGTGAACACTTTGAAAATCAGTTCCGATTTCGGCTTGGCAAAAGACGTCTCTGTAAAAAACATCATAGGAAATGTCTTTTTGCATTTTTCGTTTATTGTTTTTGATATTGCTGATAATAGAAGGATCAAGGTTAAGCCATTCTGCGATCCTTACGTTGGGAATATTCAGTTGTTGAGTTAAATATTGAATGATGACAGCGTAATTTAACATATTTACCTCCGATCAATAATGATAATTGTCATTGTGTTGTCAATTTTTTGTCATTTGACAAAGAATAATCTTGTCAAAAAGATGTCAACTTGCAGTTATTCATGATAACGGGAAAGGGTGATACGATAAGCTTACAAACAAGAGAGGTGTAACAGTTCAGCTTGAACCATCCGTAAAACCGCACTCGTGCTTCTTATGGCTGAATAGTTACATTATATCATAAAATGAGGAGGATAACTTATGGATCACATGATTAAGGAAAAGTTTATTGTAACAGACGGAGAAAAAGTGACGGACGAAATATACAGAGTGACGGGACTGGATATTGAAATAGATCAGATTATAGAGAATATTTCGTCAGAAGAGTCAAATATATATTTTTTTGATAAAGATTTATCGGAAAAACCGGAAAATGAAAAAGACGTTATTCTGGCATGGATTGATACAGGAATCAAGGTGAACGGAAATGAGCCGTTGATGATCTCGCTCTTAAAACGATCCGATTATTTCTCAGGATATTACGTCGGAACGCCGTCTTATTTAGTAAATGGGATGTGCAGGAAAACTCTGTATTCTGAAAAAAAACTTCGGTCAAATTTATTGAAATTTTGTCATCGATACAGGGAAGAACATGCGGAGCGTATTTGTAAGGTTGAGACGGAAGTAAAAGACAGAAGTGAGGGATATTGCGAAAAAACGATTTTTATAAAAAATGAAGAAGTACTTTCTAATGTTACAGAAGCGATCTATGGCAGATTATTGTTTCCGAACTGGAAGTCAATGAAAGGGCTTGACAGATATATCAAAATCATAGGAGCAAGGATAACGCAGCTTGTCGATGCCGGAAGGACAGAATATTTTG
>UMHN01000981.1_pt1 | contig 11114 bp, 6 predicted proteins | sample 1965541 | NCBI WGS metagenome assembly UMHN01 (sample SAMEA4836099, study PRJEB28245) | human gut metagenome | biome: gut microbiome; material: fecal sample | place: Denmark | collected 2008
AACAGACGCCCGCCATATCTTTGAGGCCGAGCGTGATGCGGCGGACGGCGGTCTGTTCGGGCACGCCCATGATCTTTGCGGTCATGTCGACCACGGCTTCGGCGGACTGCAGGCAGTAGTTGACGTCAAACCACGGCGCGCGCGAAAGTGCGATGGCGGGCTCAAAGAGCTTATCGGGACGGCTGAGAACCACTTCGGCGATCGGCGCCATATTGTCGGCTTCATTGAGGAAGTCAAAGCACCGCACGACGTCGTAGTGCTCGCAGATCATCTCGCCTGTGAGCTGCATGAGATTGCGCGGCTGCGGGGTGTAACCCAGCACATTGGTCGAGCGCACGAGGAGCTGCTTCAAAGTCTTCGGCGCAAAAGCGTTCCACTCGCGGGCTTCCTCGAAGGGATAGGTCATGTTGGCGAGCATCGCCACATGAAAGTGCGCCCCGCCGCCGTTCTCAATGGAAAAGAGCCCTGCGCTGTCCAGATAGGGGCCTACCAGGCGGTCCTCAGCAAGACGCATGCGGTTGCCGTGGTTGGACTGGGTCATGTCGCGCGTGGTCGTGTCCGTAAAGTGGATGCGGCCCGTGTCGCGGATGAAGGCGAGGAGGTCTTCTCGGTCTCCCTGCGGATAGGGCGAGGGGCGGCTTCGCGCCGCTTCAGAGAGCTCGGGCGAGAAGGGCTGAAAGTGTGCCAGTTTGGGCGTGGTCTTCGAGCGGTATTCGCCGAGCGAAACGTAGGGGTTGAAGCCGCGCGCAGAAATTTCCGCGACGAGCTTGGCGAGCCGTTCGCTTTCAGGCTCTAAATCCGTGTAGCGCAGAATCTCCGGGTGCTCTTTGATGAAGGTGGTGGTCACTTCACCCGCGCGGAAGCTCGGATGGGCCACGACTCGGCGCAGGAAAGGAATGGTGGTCTTCGGGCCGCCGATAACGTATTCCTGCAGCGCTCGGTCCATGATCCCGAGCGTCTTTTGCCAGTCACGGGCATAGGTGATGAGGAGCGCGCCGGCGGAATCATAGTTGGAGGGGAATTCATAGCCGGCGGAGAGGTTTGAGTCGAGACGCACGCCCGGTCCGCCCGGGGAGACGTAGCGAGTGATGAGGCCGGAATTGGGGGTGAAGCCTTCCTGGGGATCCTCCAGATTCACGCGGACCTGAAGGGCATGGAAGGAGGCCCGCGTATTTTCCTCGGTAAAGCGCAGGGTGCTCCCGAAGGCGATGGCGATCATTTCTTCGACCAAGTCGACGCCGTAGCGGCTTTCGGTAATGCCGTGCTCGACCTGCAGACGCGTGTTCACCTCGATCATGTAGGGTTCGCCCGCTTCGGTCACGAGGAACTCCACGGTGGCAACCGAGTGATACCCCACAGCCAGCACGAGCCGACGGGCATAGTCTTTAAGCTCTGCGCGCAGTTTTGGCGTCATGCCGCGCCACGGCGACGGCGTGACTTCGAGGAGCTTCTGGTTGTTGCGCTGAACCGTGCAGTCGCGTTCGTCAAAGGCAAACACATTGCCCCAGCGGTCAGCGATCACCTGAATTTCGATGTGATGAACCTTGGGAAGATATTTTTCAACGAAGAGCCGGGGGTTGCCAAAGGAGGCCTCCGCCATGGCTGAAGCCTTTTCAAAGGCGTCTTCAAGCTCATCCTCGTTGGTCACGAGGAAAATGCCGCGTCCGCCGCCGCCGCCCTCGGCCTTGAGCATGATCGGGAGGCCAATTTCATGAACGATCTTTCTCGCGCCCGGAACGTCGACGGATTCGTCGGAACCCGGGACCACCGGAATGCCGAGGCTGCGGGCCACGCGGCGTGCTTCGACCTTATTGCCGAGGAGGTGCATCGCTTCGGCCGTAGCGCCGATGAAGGTGATGCCGGCTTCGGCGCAGAGCTTCGGAAAGTTGTTGTCTTCGCTCGCAAAGCCCCAGCCCGGATGGATGGCGACGCAGCCGCGTTCGCGGGCGAGGCGGATGATGCGCGGAAGGTCAAGATAGGCGCGCGGGTCCGCTCCGAGCAGAATCAGTTCCTGTGCGGAGGCGGCGGCCGGTTCGGTTTTGTCGATGTCGGTCGCGGTAATGGCGGCAATCGCTTCAAATCGCTCGCGAATCGAGCGGCTGATGCGGCGTGCGGGGATGCCGCGGTTGGCGACCAAAATCACCTTGCCGCGCAGACTCTCGCGTACTTCCTCAAAAGTTCGTTGCTGCATGGATGGAATTCCTTCCCTTGAGTTGTTTAAAGGCTTGCGTTGATTTTGTGTTGCGTATGAGACTTTATTGTTAAAGCGTGTCTCACGCGCTGCTCTTTTGAGGATCAAGTTTCCGAGACTTTTCAATCCCCTTAGAAGAATTCATGCCGCCCGGGGCGGGAGCGTTCAATGCGTCTCCGGCGCCCGGGCACTCAATTTCGCGGTGCCGCTTCTGCGGCATGCGGCGCAGGCGCCGCTTTGATGAGACTGCCGCGATCGAGGGTGAGCATTTCGCCCGACGGGGTCTCGAGGAGGAGCTCTCCGTCGGGCGCGAGACCAATAAGTCGGCCCTCGGCCATAGCGCCCTCAGCGCTCTCAACCGCCACGTCGTTTCCGAGCCAAAGGAGGTGAGCCTGCGCGAGCGCTCGCCAGGAGGCGGTGAGCCGAACGGGGTCGGCTTCGCGCAGATGACGGAGAATGCGCCGCCAAAGTTCATAGGGATCCATTGCGGCTCCCCCGCGGGGCACCAGGCGCCCGGGCGGGAGCGCAGCGCCCTCTCGGAGCGCCGACACTTCGGGCGACCAGTTGACATTGAGGCCGATGCCCGCGGTGAGGAGCCCGTCGGTTTCTTCGAGCAGAATGCCGCCCACTTTGGCCGGCCCATTGGGCGAAAGACAGATGATGTCGTTAGGCCACTTCATGAGCACCGGGAAGCCGAGACTGCGAAGCGCTTCAGCGGTCAAAGCCGCCGTTGCTGCGGCGGATGCCCGAGTGGCAAAAACCCCTTCAAGCGGCAGTCTGACGCCGGCATGAAGATTCCCGCGGGCGCTCTCCCATGCGCGGCCGTACTGTCCGCGTCCTGCTGTCTGCAGGTTTGCAAAGATCGAGCCATAGACCGGCAGGCGGTCTGCAGCATAGAGCGAGCGGGCGAGCGTGAGAACCGAATCCGTTTCGTCAATACGGTAAATGCCGTCAGGATCAGGTTCACCGAGCGCAGACGCCGGATCGGTCGATTGAAGCAATGGTGCTGGGATCATGAAGCAGAGGTCCGAAAAGGACCGGAAGTTGTTTTCTTTGAGCCTATCAGCCTCATTGGCTGTTGGCGGCGCTCATTGCGCCAAACCTGCGCCGGCGTGCACGGCTTTTGCGCCTTTCCTGCACGTGTTGGGAGATATGCCGTACAGACTAAATGCTTAGTTCGGGGTTTCGGACGGCTGCTTTCGATTCGCCGGGCCGGCGTACGTCCATGGGGACGATGTTGTGCTGAACACCGCCTTCAGGGCAGGGTATTTGGCGGATATGCCTGCAAAAATCTCCTTTAAACAACATATCTATATGATTAATAAATAAACATGTACGCAATTATTAGAAAATTGCAATGAATGTCGGGGAAATTTGAGAAATATCCTGTTCTCCTAAGCGGATGTGCTTAGAGGCGGCAAACAAAACCATCGAGGAAAAGTGCACTATTACTGCACTAGAGATGGAAACGAAAAGAAGTTTCCTTAAAGCTCAATTAACTACGTCTTTTATTTTGGGGATTCTGCGATGAAATTCACTGCCTTGCATTTGACTGATGCCGCTTCGGCAGCATCTGCTGCAGGCGGGCAGAGTCTCCGGCTTCCGCCCCTGCACCTAGGTCTGCGACTGCCGCCGCGGTCGGCGCTGCACCTTAGGGTGGAGGACGGTTTCTGCTGAAGCTCTGTGCTTCAAGCTTTTCGAGGCCGCCCTCCCGCCCCGCCCCAACGCGCAGAGGGTTGACCTGACTGCATGACTGCATTAACGGCGGTCTGCGCTGAGCGCATCCCGATGCCTGCAGTCTTTCTGTTGAAAGACCGCATTAAACGATTTCCAGCTTTTTTCCTGAGGATGCCGTCATGTTCCAGTCCTTTGCCTTCATGTCCCGCCGAGACTTTATTGCCGCTGCCGCTATGGCCGCGGCCGGGATCGTCTGCTCGTCGCCTCGCGGCGTTTTTGCCGCTGAACCAGAAAAGCGCTCGGTGACCATTGCCGTCGGCGGCAAGAATCTCTACTACTACCTCCCGATGGCGCTCGCCGATTGGATGGGCTTTTATAAGGACGAGGGACTTGACGTCAAAGTCGTGGACTTTCAGGGCGGATCGAAATCCCTTCAGGCTGTGGTCGGCGGCTCAGCGGATGTGGTTTCTGGAGCGTTTGAGCACACGCTTTCGATGCAGACCAAGCGCCAGTCCATGCAGGCCTTTGTGCTTCAGGATCGTGCGCCGCAGTGTGTTTTTGCCATTAACCGCCGCACCATGAAGGGAGTCAAGGATCCCGCCGCGCTCAAAGGCCGCCGCATCGGCGTGACGGCGCCGGGGTCGCATTCGCACGTGATGGCCAACTTCGTGATGGCGCGTGCGGGCGTGAAGCCTAATGAATACTCGGCCATCGGCATCGGTTCGGGCGCGGGCGCTGTGGCTGCGGTCCGTTCCGGGCAGGTGGATGCTTTCGTCGGGCTCGACCCAGTCGTCACGCAGCTCGAAGAAGCCGATGCCATTGACATTGTGGTCGACACCCGCCGCGTGGAAGAAGGCGACGCACTCTATAACGGCCCGATGGTCGCGGGCTGCCTCTACGCGCCTCAGACCTTCATTGACCGTAATCCGGAAACGGTTCAGCGCATGACGAATGCGGTTATTCGTTCATTGAAGACCATTGCCGCGATTACGCCCGAGGAGCTCATGAAGTCCGTGCCGAAGGCCGCCTTCCTCGGCAATCCGAAGCTCTACGCCGAATGCTTCCTGCGCAATCGCCCGGCCATGTCGATTGACGGCCGGTTCCCGGAGGGGTGCGTTGAGACCGCCGCCAAAGCGCTCGCATCGGTGAAGCCCGAACTCGCTGACTTCAAGTTTGATGCCGCGGCTGCGTACACCAACCGCTTCGCGGATGCTGCGAAGAAGGCCTGATTTCTAACCCATTATCAACACTTTCAACACTTCGCCCGGGGGAATAACCCCTCGGGCCGCGCCCATCATCCAAAGCCGCGCTCATGCAAATGCGGCAAAGGCGCAAAACCCTAAAACAAAAAAGAAATTCATAGAGGAAGCGGTCTGATGTCGAGCGAGACAAATGAACCGAGTGGAGCGGCTCGAAACCCTGCGCCGGCCATAGCATTTGAAAACGTTACCTGCAGTTTTGAAACGCCCGAGGGCGTTTATATCGCCACGAAGGATGTGTCCTTTTCGATCGGCGACGGCGAGTTTGTGAGCGTCGTCGGACCGACGGGCTGCGGAAAGTCGACGCTGCTTAACGCTGCGGCCGGGCTTTTAAAGCCCGCTGCCGGGCGCGTCCTGATTTACGGCGAAGCCCTGAACGGCATCAACCATCGGGCCGGCTACATGTTTCAGGCCGAAAGCCTGATGCCCTGGGCGACGGCGATTGACAACGTCATGATGAGTCTGAAATTCCGCGGCGTCCCGGAAAATGAGGCGCGTGAGGCGGGCTTTGACTGGCTCGAACGCGTGGGGCTCGAACGTTTTGCCGACCGCTATCCGCATGAACTTTCGGGCGGCATGCGTAAGCGCGTTGCCATGGCCCAGACCATGATTGCCGACCCGGACATTCTCCTCATGGATGAATCCTTCTCAGCGCTCGACATTCAGACGCGGCAGCTGATGGAAAACGAACTGCTTGAGCTCTGGCAGGCGAAGAAAAAGGCCGTGCTCTTTATTACGCACGATTTGGATGAGGCCATTGCCATGTCCGACCGTGTGGTCGTGATGTCGGCAGGTCCTGCTTCGCACCCCTTGGGGAGTTTTCCCATTGCCATTCCGCGTCCGCGCAACGTTGCCGAAATCCGTACCCGCGCGGACTTTAACGAATGCTATTCGGCTATTTGGGAGGTGCTCCGCGAAGAGGTGCTGAAGAGCTACCGCGAACACCGCGCGCACGTCGGCACACTGGCGAGCTGATTGGAGAGAGGGAGACACATCATGCAGCGCAAAGGTTTTCAGATTCGAATTTGGCAGTGGGGGCTCCTTGCTGCGATCTTCGTCTTTTGGTGGGCGATGACAAAGCCCGGATTTATTCCGGCGTTTTTCTTCTCCGACGACAGTCAAGCCGCCTTCTTTTTCGGCGAACCGGTGATCATTCTTCAGCGTATTTGGGAGTGGTTTGCGGGCGGCGAAATCTACAGCCACCTCGGCGTTACGCTTTATGAAACCGTCATGGCCTTTGTGATCGGCACGGTTGCAGGGCTCGCCGTTGGTCTCTGGCTCGCGCTCTCGCCGGTGGCGGCAGCCGTGGCGGACCCTTTCATCAAGGGTTTCAATTCCATGCCCCGCGTCATCCTTGCGCCGATTTTCGCTGTGTGGTTCGGACTCGGGCCGGCCTCCAAGATTGCGCTCGGCTTCACGCTCGTCTTCTTCATTGTCTTTTTCAATGTCTATCAGGGCGTGCGCGAAGTGAATCCCAATGTTCTCGCAAGCGCCAAGATGCTCGGCGCCACGCGCCGGCAGCTCCTGCGCTACGTCTATCTGCCGAGCGCCATGAGCTGGTTTTTTTCGAGCCTCCATACATCAGTGGGCATGGCGTTTGTCGCAGCCGTGATCGGTGAATATTTGGGCTCGGCAGAAGGCGTGGGCTATCTGATTCTGCAGGCCGAAACGACCTTTGACATGAATACTGTGATGGCCGGCATTTTGGTGCTGACGGCCTGTGCGCTGATCCTCGACCGCATCGTGACGGAAGTTGAAAAGCGCCTGATGCGCTGGCAGCCGACGGTTTGATGGGTGAGCGGGTTCTAACCGCTTAACACAGCATTGTTTAAATTCTTCCTCTTTGGGCTCTCTAGGATCAGCAGATCGCGAGAGCCCTCTTTTTTTGTGGTTTTCTCGACGCCAAGGACATGGGATGGAGGGAGAAAAATAACCCGTCAACAGCACGCCGATCAGTTAACCGCCTGTTGATCAGCAGATAAGCACTTTGACTGCCGCTCTAGGCATTAGAACAAATCCTCTGGTCGGAAACGGGGCTCGACGCTTACGCTTCACTGATGCGTAGGTAACTTTTAAAGGAGCGTCAAATGATCCGAGTTTCTCTGCTTTCTGTCGCTGCAGTACTGGCTTTTGCGGCGGGCACTGCCCCCTCGGCTTTTGCAAAGGACGGCGTGTACACGTCGACAACTTTGGGCCGCAATGGCGACGTCACGGTCCAGACGACCATCACGAACGGACGCATTGCGGATGTGAAGGTGCTTGATTGGTCGGAAACGCATCCTATTGCAGATCTGCCGCGAGTGACGGTGCCGGCAGACATCGTCAAAAATCAGAGCCTTGGCGTTGATGTCGTTTCGGGCGCAACGCTCACTTCGTTTGCCATCATCAACGGCGTGAGAGATGCGCTCAAACAAGCGGGACTCAATCCCGCTGACTTCTCAAAGAAGATTGCACCGCAGCCGAAATTAACCGACACGGTGGAAGAATCGGCCGATATCGTCATTATTGGCGCCGGGGGTGCTGGTCTTTCGGCAGCCGTAACGGCCGCTAAAGCCGGCAAGAGCGTCATTGTGATGGAAAAGACACATTACGCCGGCGGCAACACCAGTGTTGCGGGCGGGTGCTACAACGCTGCCGATCCCGCTCTGGAAGCGAAGCAGGAAATGTCTCCTCAGCGCCGTGCATCAGTTGACGCACTGCTCGCGGAACCGGTGCGCAGCAAGCTTCACGGCGAACTGATTCAGAAGGTCAAGGAGCAGCTCGCTCAATATGACGCCAAAGGCGGGAAATACCTTTTTGATTCGGTAGAGCTCCATGCGCTTCAGTCCTGGAAAGCAGGGGATTACGCAGGGAATCTCGATCTCGTTTATGAGCTCGCCAAAGGGGCGCCGGAGATGCAAAAAGAGCTTGCCGAGATGGGATTTAAGTGGAATTCGGGTACGGAGCAAGTGGTCGGCGCCCTGTGGCCGCGCTCCAACCGCGCGAGCAACTATAAGTCCGGCGTGGGTTATATCGACACCTTCTTAAATGAAATCAAAACAAAACATCTGCCCGTCACCTTCATCATGAATACGGCAGCTTCTGACATCCTGATGAAGGATGGACGTGCGGCCGGTGTTGTCGGCACTGCAGAAAACGGCAGAACTTTTAAAGTATTAGCTAAAGACGGCGTCATCCTCACGACGGGCGGCTTCAGCGCCAATGTCGATATGCGCGTCCATTACGACACCATCTGGGATAAAAAGATTGGGAACGGCGTCATGACGACCAATGTGCCGTCGATTACGGGCGACGGCATCAAAATGGCACAGAAGGTCGGTGCAAATCTGATTGATATGGGCTACATCCAGCTCCTTCCGACGACGGATCCCTATACCGGTGCCACCAATCATGCGGTTTCGCTTACCACGGGCATCTATCTCAATACGGACGGCAAACGTTTCGTCAATGAACTCGGGCGCAGAGACGAACTCGCCCGCGCAGCGCTTGCTCAGCCGGGCCACAAGTTCTTCATTTTGGCAACGAGCGATGCCAATAAGATCGATAAGGAAGGACGGAATCAATACGGCATTAAGGTTGCCGATCTCATCAAATCAAAGAAAGTCTTTGAAGCGAACACCTGGGATGAATTGGCTGAGAAGGCCGGCATCAACAAAGAGAACATGAAGAAGACCATTGCAGATTGGAATGCTTTCTGCCGCAATCCGGTCAACGATCCTTTCGGCCGCGTTTCCTGTGACCCAGGCGTGCGGCTCGACGGCAAGGGGCCGTTCTATGCCACTGTCTTCACGCCTTCCGTGCACCACACGATGGGGGGCGTTCAGATTAACGGCAAGGCTCAGGTTCTCGATACTAAAGGCACGGTTATTCCAGGACTCTATGCTGCCGGCGAAGTGACGGGCGGCGTGCATGGGAAAAATCGAGTCGGCTGCAATGCAGTGCCGGATGCTTTGGTGTTCGGACGCATTGCTGCACTCAATGCTGTGCACTGAGGTCGGCGACGGTCATTAGATAAAGACTAAAAAGAGGAGACCACGCTGATAAGGTACCCCCAAAAGCGTGGTCTTTTCTTTTGCACCTTTTCTTTTGAAGCTTTTCTTGGACTCAGTTTGCTGATGGGGTCATTTCAAAGAAAAGGGTTTTCTGACAAAATCGAGTTATTTAAGCCTTTGATTTTGTACCGTGAACATGCCTCACAGAGGCATATCCTCTCTGAGGCCGGTACTTTTTTCGATGGAAGGTGTCGCTATGCCGGCTATGCCGTTATTTATTTCCGTCAGTGAAGCGGCTTCGCTTCCTAACCGTTGTTTCATTGATGTTCGCTCACGCGTGGTTCACGGATGGGATGCTCTCGGAGCTTTCAGCAAGGGGCATATTGCCGGAGCTCAGTTTCTGGCTTTTGACCGCGTGTTTGCTCGCGAGCCGGTCTTTGAGCTTGGACGTCATCCCTGGCCGGATCGCCGCACCGTTGCCGCACATCTCCTCGGTGTTTTGGGGCCGGCGGGCAATGCTCATCACCGCGCGATCTTTTATGACGACGGCGGTATGAATTTTGCTGCACGAGCGGCGCTCTGCGCTCGTTGGGCAGGTTTCAAGAATGCCCAGATTCTCGACGGCGGTCTTTCGGCTTGGGCACGGTGCGGCTTGCCGCTCAATGATGGCGCACCGGCTGCTGCAGACCATCCTGCGACCGAGAGGGTGAACGATTTTCTGCGGCAAACCATCGCTGGCGGCGTTCCTCAGATTCTTGGCAAAGCGGCGTTTTTCAATGCTGTCAAGCAGGGTGACCGACTGGTGATTGATGGCCGACCGAGGGAGCGTTTTGCCGGACGAACGGAAAATCTGGATGCTCGGCCCGGGCATGTGCCGGGGGCGGTCAATCGTCCGGCCACAGAAAATCTCGATGCTGACGGAAGTCTCAAGTCCCGAGATGCGCTTCGTCGTGAATGGGGCGCTCTGATTGGCGGCATTGATCCTCGAAGCATCGTTCAGATGTGCGGCTCGGGTGTGGCGGCATGTCTGAATGCGGCAGCACTCGATGCGGCCGGCATTTTGCCTATCGCTGAGGCAGTGCTTTACCCCGGATCCTGGTCGCAGTGGGCGGCAGACTCTAATTTGCCGGCGGAAATCGGTTATCGCGACACCGCGGAATAAAGCGTGTTTTGCGGCTTTACTGCCAGCCTTTGGAGAAGGTGCTCTTCAAAGGCTGGGGAATGTCTCGTTTGCATAAATAAAATGCGATATCCAATAAAGGATATTTAAAAAACAGAACTATTCAAATACCTTTCTTGATCATTTCTAGAAAGATTCTTGCCAAAAGATAAATATCGGTTTGGCATTGCGGCCAGTGAAGCAGTTCTCAATCTCAGCGCTCTATGAGTGTTGACAGCAGGACGGCATTAAGTGCCAAAAGCAAACGAAGTTCTTGATGCTTAGAGCGCCCGTTTTAATGAGGCAATAGGGGTTCGGACAGCGTGTCGCTTCGTTCGCGGCGGAGAGTGACCGGTTAGGGCGAATAAAGGGTTGACTGATTTCTGTATAGACCAGTTGGTTTGAGTTGACGCTTTCAACTAACGATTACCTTGCCGGGGACTCGGCAAAGGAGATGACTCGAACGACACAGGAATCTTCAGCTCCTAACAATTCTCAAATTGGTCTGTTCGAAGACTCGTTAGCAGAAAGCTTCAGGCCTGCATTGCTCCAGCTACAGTTGTGATAGCCCCAATTTATTGGGGGCGGCATAGAGATCATTTCGTGGAGACTGTCCATGCGTGAGAAGGTCCGTTACGTTTACAAGCAAGAGACAGGCCGCTGAGTAAGAACGCGAATACATCAACCATATGTTTACATCATCTTAACTGAGTGTTGCATATGAGCAAACTGCATTATTTAAGCGTTAACACTACCCATTCCAATCATTAAAGTTTACGTATTTAGACAGTTTTCAAAAAATCAACATAGGGTTTACCCCCCCCCCATGATGTTGA
>UMHN01044233.1_pt1 | contig 11003 bp, 7 predicted proteins | sample 1965541 | NCBI WGS metagenome assembly UMHN01 (sample SAMEA4836099, study PRJEB28245) | human gut metagenome | biome: gut microbiome; material: fecal sample | place: Denmark | collected 2008
CATCTTACCACCTCCCGGATTACCATATGCAGTTTTTCAAAAATTGTTATTCCTGATGCGCTCTCCATGCTTCTTTCAGAATCTTTGGATCTTCAAAAAGACCAAGCGCCCCTTTCGCCATACATTCTGCCACATACAGCATTCCCTTCTGCCCGATGCTCATTCCGGACTGTGCGGCTGCACTCCAGTGATGCAGCGGTGTACCCTTACACATCGTAGCAGCACTGAGCATCACAGTCGGCACGGTATGACTGACTTCCGACACATCCGTTCCGATCGCCAGCAAAACAGGTTGGTCTTCCAACGGTTCCAGACCTCCAAAATAATTTCCGTCATTGATCAGTCCCGCTTCTTTTGTGATGGTTTCTGCAAACTGCAGTTCTTCTTTTGTATATTCCGGGAGTGAAGTTTCTGTCATCGCCTGATAAAAGGCTTCTGCCAGCGGACGGTTCACTTTCATTTCCTGATTGCTCGTCACAAGCTCGATCTCCACTCTCGTTCCGGTCATCAAAGCCGCACCCTTCGCACAGTCATCCACTCTGTTCGATGCATCCTCTGTCCTGGAACGTTTGGATGAACGGATAAAGTAATTCGTAGAAGCAAAATCCGGCACGATATTCGCCGGTCCGTCTGTGTTCGTATATGTATAATGAATCCGAACATCATCCGCCACATGTTCCCGTAAATAATTCACTCCCACATTCATCAGTTCTGCCGCATCCAGCGCACTTCTGCCAAGCTCCGGATGTTTGGACGCATGTGCTTTGACTCCGTAAAATTTGTAATTCTTCATGTCCTGCGCCTGCCAGATATCATAACTCACCCGATTCCGGTCAAAAGGATGCCAGGTGATCGCCGCATCCAGATCATCAAACACCCCCGCTTCATTCATCTGGATCTTTCCGATGATGATTTCTTCTGCCGGACAGCCATACACCCGGATTGTTCCGGAAAGCTTCGCTTTTTCCATCCGCTCTTTCAAGGCACAGGCTGCCCCTGCGCAGGCTGTACCAAGCAGATTGTGTCCGCATCCGTGCCCCGGCGTTTTCAGCGGCTGATACGTGCAGACCGGCTCCTGGCCAAGACCCGGAAGAGCGTCATACTCTGCCAGAAATCCAAGTATCGGTTTTCCTGTTCCCCACTCTGCAACAAATGCGGTCTGAAGTCCTGCGATTCCTTTTGTAATACGAAATCCTTTTTCTTCCAGATAGTCAGAAAGACAGGCTGAAGATACGACTTCTTCTTTGGAAAGTTCCGGATGCCGAAAAATATAATCAGCTGTGTTAACCAGTTCTTCTGTGTGTTCCTGTATCCATGTGTGAATATGATCTGCGGTATCTCCGCCTGTCCATACCCCGAGTCCGCTCCCAAACTTCTCCCCGGATAGCAGATATTTTCTGGCTGCTCTCTGCAAACTGGTGTCCTCTGCATAGTTCCGGGGATCCGTCTCCAATTCTCCGAAAATCCTCTCTTCTGCCTCTCTCCCCTCAAAATCAACCGCAACAATATGAAACAATGTCTGGAACTGCAAAATATTAGATCCCGGCTTCATAATTTCTTTGAGCCCCGGATATAAAAGCCAGGAATGACAAAGATATACCTGCTTCTCCTTCCAGAATTGTTCTGCCTGACGAAATGAATCCAGACAGGCATCAAGCTCCAGTTTCTCTCCCTGCGGGATATGCACGCTGATCACAGGATCCCCTTTGTGAACCGATATCTCGTCTGTCTGTATATCCCATAAAGACGGTATTCTCTCAAATTCCAGACGCCCAAGCCGAAACAGACTCATATCCAGATGTCTGCAAAACCAGTCGTACTGCGCAATCCCATATTCTCCATACGCTTTATAACAATTTTCACACCACAACGTCAGATCATAAAACGTATCCCGGTAAACCCGTCTGGAAATTCCCTGTTCACAATACCGATCATAAACCTCACAGGCCATTTTTGAGAAACAATATAAAAATACCAGCCGGAAATCTTCTCTTTTTTTCACTGCTTCATAAAACAAATTCACATCTCTGAGAAACAACTCCCGCAGCTTCTCATATTCCCCTTCTGTAATCTCCAGCTTTTCAATCTGCCGCACAGCGTCCGGCACCAGGGATATTTCCTCCCAAAATTCCAATAGTTCCATTGTAAACCTCCGTTTTTTGTTTTCCTATGTTGATTCTATCTGTCAGCATACTTCATTCTTTTGGTATTTGCAATTTGTTTTAAGTTTCCTTTTTATTTTTCTGTGCATGTTGGTATATTACAAAGAACACCAGATTCAAATCTACTTTAATACAAAATAATATATAGATGAAAGCGAAGGAAATTAAATCAGGTAATTATGATAAACTTGATAAAGACCATGTATCTCCCTTTTAATTTTGTTATTTTCTAAGCTATTCCCAATCCATAGCTACACACGCATATACCGCAAAATCATTAGACGCAGTTATGTGTAGTCCAGATACCATGTTAAATTCTGTGTTCATAGAGCTTAACGCCTTAACGATTTCCTCGTTTCTTTTTTCATCACAGCAGAGTACAGGTGTATCGGTTAAGATATCTATTTTGCTTTCTGCGTGAAAGGCATTGAAAATATTATTTACGATTTCATTAATTCTTGTAAATAAATACTGTTTTATTTCAGAGTCAAATGTGCGAAGTGTTCCCTGCAAAATAGCTGTTTCCGGAATAATGTTACTTACTGTTCCAGAGCTGAATTGCCCTATTGTCAATGTTACTTCCTTATCAGGAGCACATTCACACGCAATTAGCTCCTGCAGTGCCTGATAAATGTGAACCCCAACATTGATAGGGTCTACTCCATTCTGGGGCATGGCGCCATGCGTACCTTTTCCCGTTATCGTTATTTTAAACCCGAAAATAGAAGCAGCGGTCAAAGCCCCATAAGCGATTGTCCCTACTGGAACAATCGAAGCTACATGAGTTGCAGAAGCCGAATCTACCTTAGGATTTTCCAGTACTCCTTCAGCCATAACGGCCTGAGCTCCTCCAAATGTTTCCTCTCCAGGCTGAAACAATAATTTTATTAATGCATAAATCTTATATAATTTCATTAAATTTAACACTATAAAAGTTCCCGGCAGAATTTTTCTGCCGGGAACTTTTATGTGATTATCTCACTCCAAACTGATATATTGTCGTGGTGTCGTATTTTTCTCCTTTTTTCAGTACCGGTGACGGGAAGCTTTCCTCATTCGCCGCATTCGGATAATACTGTGTCTCCAGACAGAAGCCGGAGTTATCGTGGTAGATCATGTTGCGTTTTCCTCTGACTCCCTCCAGGAAGTTTCCGGTATAGAACTGCACACCCGGAAGATCCGTATATACTTTCATGGTAATTCCGGACTGCTCTCCTTCCACCTCTGCAATCTTGCGCAGTGTCTGATCCCATCCATCGATGACAAAGTTGTGATCATATCCCTTGACCAGACGCATCTGATGATAGTCGGATGCCAGCTCTTCTCCGATCACTTTTCCTTTTGTGAAATCCATCGGTGTACCTTCCACCGGCCAAATCTCTCCTGTCGGAATCGAACCGGTCTCTTTTACCGGTGTAAACGAAGATGCCTGCAGTCTTATCCAGTGACGTCTTACGCTGCCGCAGTTATGTCCATTCAGGTTAAAGTAAGTGTGGTTCGTCATATTCACGATCGTTGTCTGATCAGATTCTCCTTCATAGTGGATCTTCAACTCATTTTGATCTGTCAGGGTATAGGTCACGGTAATCGAGAAGTTCCCCGGATATCCCTGGTCTCCATCCGGGCTGTCCAGGTGGAAAGAAACACTGTCTTCCTCCTCTTTCACACAATCCCAGAGGCGGAACGCATAACTGTCCGGTCCACTGTGCAGGTTATTCTCTCCCTCATTTTTCGGAAGGTGATACTCTGTCCCATCCAGCACAAATCCGGCGCCTTCTGTCCGGTTTGCCCCCCGTCCGACTGCTGCCCCGAAGAAAGTTCCGTTCTCTTCATAATCCGATACTTTGTCATATCCAAGCACAATATCCTTGCGCTCTCCCGCAAAATCTTTCATCTCCACGGATACGATCGCCGCTCCGAGACTGCTGAGCTTTACACGCATTCCCCGAATGTTGCGCAGCGTATAGGCAGTTACTTCTCTTCCGTCTTTTGTGGTTCCAAATATTGTTTTTTCGATACTCATATGCTCTCCTGTCCGGCATTTTTTATCTTCCCCAAATGCCTGTCCTGTTTACTTCATATTGTAGCTCTGTTTCGCCCGCTCCGCAAACATTTTTTCAGGAAAGTGGAATCAGGATCCGCAGTTCAAACCAGTTCTTTTTCAAATCCGTTGTCACAGAACCTCCGTATTTTGCCGCAGTGCTTTTGATACTCTTCATGCCAAACCCATGAAAGCGCCGGTCTTTCTTTGTAGTGACCGGAATTCCATTTTCAAACTGTAACGACTCCTCACAATAATTTTCACACCGGATCCTGAGAAAATTTTTCTGCTTTGCAACCGACAGATGGATCAGTCTTTTTTCCTGTTCCCTCAACTTTTCCACACTTTCGATCGCATTATCCAAAATATTGCCAAATAACGCACTGATGTCCATATCTTCCATAAAATTTAATACACTTCCATCCGCCACACATGTCAGCCCAATCCCATTATTCTGACAATACAGGCTTTTGCTCGTAAGAACCGCATCCAGCACCTTATTACCAGTCTTGTTCTGCGCCTCATAAATCTTAATTTCCTTTTCCATCTTTTCCAGATACTCTACCGATTTCTGACTGCCAGCCTCGGATTTTAAAAGTGCGATCTGATGCTTCAGGTCATGATACTTCTGATTAACAATCTCTATGCTCTCCTGAGAAAGCTGATAGTTCTTATATTGCATCTGCAAAATATTCTGCAGCGTATCCACCTCAAATTTCATCTGCAGTTCCCGCACCTGAATATGGTACGCATATAGAACTGCCATTCCGCTTAGATCCACAAGCGTTCGGATGATAAACATCTCTGCCGCAAACTGACTGCTGAACGGAGTATCCTTATCAATATAACTCAGATTACTGACCGCAAATACTGCCGCCGTAATAATCAGAACCGTGAAAAACTCCCTTCGGTTGATATGCATCTCTTTGCCGCCCTTTTGCAAATACTTTTCCAGCAGATATAAAATTCCAAATATCACTGCATACACGATCACAAGGAGCACCCACTGGACACTTTTCACATGATTGATCTGAAATGTCTTCACTGCATAATAATAAATCTGCCAGCCGAAAGATGCGGCAAATTCTCCACTGATAAACGCTCGCGCGCAATAATAGCCAGCCTCGGCAAGTGAAAACTGACAGCATCGGTAAATATAGATCAAAAACAGAGAAACCGACACCAACATACACGGAAGAAACAAACTGGTCCTCACACCATCTGTAATCTCCATAAACCCCACGATTGCTGCCAGAAATATCAAATGTGTCACATATCGTTTTATACCCTGGATTCTCTTCTCATTCGTGCAGGTCACAATGAACGCTGCCAGCCAGTATGCCAGCGAATAATAATATCCCGGAGTATTGATCATTTCCTGCACACTCATCTATTTTCCCACCTCATTCATAAAATCATTGAGCGCATTTAAAAATGCCTTCTTTCTTGCGCGGCTTACCTGAATACAGTCTCCATTCACGGTGATGTCACTCCCCTGAAAATTTTCCACAAAATCCAGATTCACCAGATAACACCGGTTACACCGGAAAAACCGCTCCTCTTTCATACCATCCGCCAGACTTTCCTCTGCATCCCGCATCGTGCCTTTTGTTCTGTAATCCTGCCCGACTGTGTGATAGATCAGATCATGATCCTGCACTTCCACATAGCAAATCTCCGAAAGATCCAACTTCATCATACCGCCCTTCACCGCGATCGTCAGATATTTCTTTTTCCGTTTTTTCAGTCTCGTCAGTGCACGGTCGATCCGCTGTGTAAACGCAAAATAAGAAACCGGCTTTAGCACATAGTCCAGGGCATCCACCCGATATCCCTGTATGGCATACTGCGGCATATTGGTAATAAAAATAATCACAACTTCCGTATCCATCTTCCGGATTGCTTCTGCAGCCGACATTCCATCCATGAACCTCATCTCCACATCCATAAGAATAATATCATAGTCCGCCCGATACCCGGTCACAATATCCTCGCCGTCTGAAAATCTCTGCACACTGATCCGTTCCTTACTTTCCTTTTCGTATTCTCTCAAATAAGAAGTCAGCTGCTCTACATATGCCGGATCATCTTCTACCAGTGCAATTCGAATCATCGTTTTGTACCCTCCCAACTGTTTCTTTTAAAATCCGTTGTTTCTCTTAGTATACCAAGCCTGTTTTCAAACGTCAAAATAAGGGTGCCTGTGATAAGACACCCTTCACTCTTCTCTATTTTTCTTCTCTTACTGTTCTGAAAAATGAAGAGATGATTGTCATAATAACTGCTGCCAGAGCACATCCCATTCCAATGATCGCACTGGACAGATCTGCCATAGTCTGCGCATTTCTTTCAAACGATAAAATAGTCGCAATACTGTTGACTCTCAGACGGACAAAGAATACAAACCCTGCCATCAAAAGCACCCCTGCCAGAATCGGAAGTATGTCCAATGCCGGCATTTCCGGTGATTTTTCCTGTCCTGCCACAAAGAGCAGTTCTAGAACTACTCCTGCCACAAGACAGCCTACAACTCCCCAGCTGATTCCAAGATTGGAAAAATACGAGGTGTTACAGTTGATCACATAAAATACGACTCCTGCTGTTCCGAGGATCAGCGCAAGCAACGTCAGATAAAAGCCTGCAGCCTGTTTTTTTATAAAATTCATAACGTACCCTCCCTTAACTGTTTTTACGTCTCTTGATATCTCTCACATACATCGCAGCCGCTGCCAGTGTAAACAGAGCCAGTACTGCAGATGCCGCTGTCAATGCATTGTCGTACCATGTGCGTACATCCTTGATCTGTGAGGTCTCATTCAATCCATCCATTGCATTGGAATTTGCAAGTGCATAATTCTGCCACAGCATAACATTTTTCAGATCCTGCATCATAGACGCATCTTTGCTGACCGCCTCTGTGGTCCAGTAATTCCATTTTACTGTTACAGCTTCCATATTACTGTCACCAGTATTGCAAGTCATCGTTACACCACAGTGTACCGCTTCTTTTAACACACTGTAGTTTGCATCCTGGATAAAGTCTTCTGACATCAGCCCCTGGAATCCCCATTCTTTGCGGAGAATATTCATCAGCAGACCATAATGTGCATTCCCTGCAGTACATCCGATTCTGTTAAATGTTGTCATCATCCCAAGTGTCTGTGCATCTTCCACACTTGCCTGTGTTCCACGCAGTTCGTTCTCACGCGCTTTCTGTTCTGTCATAAAAGTTGCGATACCGGAACGGTTGATCTCCGTATCATTGAATGCAAAATGTTTTGGTGCCATAATACATCCGTATTCTTTTCCTGCCGCAATATATGATGCTGCCTGATACGCTGTCAGAATGGCATCTTCCGAATAATACTCATGGTTTCTTGCATTGTAAGGTGTACGGTGGAGGTTCGTTCCTGCACCCCAGAGGATCGGAAGATTCGACCAGATGGAATAATTTCCGATCACAGCTCCGTACTCTGCAGCCATCTCTTTACTAAATGTCTGCGCGATCACTGTTTCATTACTCATGGTTCCGAATTTGTAATTCAAATTCTTGTCATCCGGATCGATGACATACGGATCTGCGGAATCTGTATCTGTATTTGCGTACTGTCCCAATGTATAAGAATTAAATCCGTTCGGTCCGTCATTCTGTACTGCCTCCGGAGACACGATCGATACAATTGATTTTGTACTGGTTCCACCAAATCCAGTACGGATCATCGCTTCTTCCAGTGTGATCTGATCAATCAAATCTGTCCATTTTTCATTTGTCAAGTCCGTCTCACCTTTCAGGCTTGCAAGTGTCAGCCCATTGTCCTCGCCAAATGTAACTTCATCCGGATTTCCCTGTTCCTTGATCTCTACCAGGTCATTTTTCATCACTTCGATCATTTCATCTGTTGCTGTCAGATCTTTATATGTTTTTGGCCAGGTTGCTTTCCAGTCACTTCTTGATAAGTACGTTACTGTATCCGGCATATAGTAGTTCAGATCCATATCCTGCAGCTGATTTTCTACCGCTGTTCCATTGTTTGAATATGCAAAAGTCTCAGAATCTAATGTATCCAGTATCCATTTCTTCACATTCGCTGCATTTCCTGTATCAGTCATTCCGTTTGCCTTTGTCATACCCTGTGCTGCCAGCACGTTGTTGACTGCCTCATGAGAACCATTTCCGACTGTAAAATAATAGTCTCCTGCATCCAGGATCCAGTTTCCTTTTGTTCCCGCCGCATTGTCACATGTGCTGTCCCAGCTTGCCATATCCTGAGCATCTGCCGTAATCTCGACAGTAACAGATTCTCCCGGCTGCAGCACACCTGTTTTTTCATAATCCAGAAGCTGTACCGCTGCTTTTTCTACCGCATGTTCTTTATCATATTCCGTATACGGAAGAGACGTATACAACTGTACCACATCTTTTCCTGCCACATCTCCAGTATTTTTTACAGTTACTTTGGCTGTCACTGTCTTATCTTCCAGATTCACATCCAGACTGTCCAGAGTCTGAGAAAATGTTGTATAAGACAGTCCGTATCCAAATGGATACGAAACTTCATCTTCATAGTTCCATGCTTTTCCATTGGAACTTCCGGTCTTGTCAGAAGCATTTCCCTGTCCCAATACTGTATCCGCATATCTTGTCTCGTAATATTTATATCCTGTATAGATCCCTTCTGCTTCTACAATCTCGGAATTGATGGAATATGCAGAATCCGCATTTGTCCACTCATAGTTCCCATAATTCTGCGCTGCAGGAGAGCTTGAGTTATCCACTGCATAAGTATCCGCAAGATGTCCGGACGGATTCACCTCTCCACTGAGTACATCTGCTACACCATAGAAGCCATAACCTCCCGGAAGTCCGACTTCCAAAATCGCATCTACGCCTGTATTGTTTTTGATCTCTTCAATTTCCATGGCACTCGCATTATTCAGCATCACGATCAATTTTCCATTGTTTTCCTTTTTTGCATTGACTGCTTCATCGATGATTGCACGCTCTGTGTCAGAGAGTCCCAGCGGATCCGCCTGATTCAGATCCTGTTCTGGATTCACCCCATCTTCTCCCGGTGTATAGTTGGCATTTTCTCCTGCTGCACGGGCAAGTGTCACAATCATGACATTGTAATCCGTCATACTCTTTTTCCAATTTGGTTCTGCCTCATCCAGCGTTGCTGTCTCAGGTTCCAAACTGGTAAATACTCCAGTTGTAGCCGGTGCTGTTGCACGATAATAGGTTGTCACACCCCATGGAAGAACTGCCTCTGATTTAAATTCTTCCTTTAACCCCTGATACATCTTTTTTAATGTCGGATTCATCTCAAATCCCTTGGATTCAAACGCTTCCAGCATATCTACCGTATCTGCATCCGTTCCCTTATTTTCACTGAGAGTACTTCCAAAATCGCCCCCTTGTACCGGATAATAACTGCTGAATCCAAGTAAAGAGATTTTCTGCGTTTCCTCCTTGGAAAGCGGCAACGCTGCATTCTCATTTTTCAACAAAACAGAGCCCTCTTCATTCATGCGTTCTCCCAGATCTTCAATGGAATCCAGAAGCTCTGTTGTTGAGCTGTAATCCGACTGAAATGTGTAATCCTCTGCACTTACATCTTCAGTCACCATTTTTGTACTCTGAGTGCCCAGAAACTTGTCAATGTCCGTACGAAACCCGTCTATCACCAGAGTCGCTGACATAGACAGCGTCAGTAAAGATGCTGTTGCCGTAGTCACACCACGCCAGATGCGGCGTTTTGATTTTGTTTGTTTTTCCCGTTTCTCGCTCATAACGTTCCTCCTCTTTGACTCTTTATAAGAACTGGCTTTTTTGTTTTTTTCGAGCCTTCGCTTCTGCTTTTGCTCTCTTCTCTGCCAGTTTCTTCTGATAGCTTGCTTCCTGCATTTCAAAATCCAGGCCTTTTTTCTTACAATATGCTTTGAGTTCTTCGATTCTCGCCTCTTCTGCCATGCGCTCCGCCTCTTCCTGTTCCATGCGAAGTCTCTCTGCTGGTTCGATCCACACTCCTCCGGCTTCTAACACCGCTTTTTTCTGATGCTGCAGAATCGTCTTCTGATCTTCCTCAATATGCTTTTCTACTTTTAAGAAGCACATCAGGATTACGATCACCGCATAACAGATGATCTCTGCCCCCAGATAACACAACGCCAGCATGGACTGTACGCCTCCGTTCTGAACTGACGCAGAGGCATCATATCCGGTGGCTGTAAGCAATGCATTGATCAGACCATTCCCCAGTCCTGTCATTCCCACCATGATCGCTCCGTACACAGACATCGTAAATCCATCACTTCGAAATCCATTTTTTGCCTCCAGATGGTCCAGTACATCAGACAAAAGAGCCAGTGTCACATACATTGCAGGAATCGAACCGATTCCTTTTAAGATCACACCAATACATACAATGGTAAAATTGTGAATATCCAGAAAGCTGACCAGACCTCCCACAACCGAAATTGCCAGACCAATAGTCACTGCTTTTTGTTTTCCCAGTTTATTTGCGATCGGCCACGCCAGAACCATTCCGATTGCTGTCGGAAGTCCTCCGATCAGCCCCAATGTTCCCATTGCCGTTCCCGCAGCCGCTTCACTTGTGATTCCGTCAAACATCCAGCGGGAGTAATAACTCATGGAACCGTTCTTTACCAGACCTCCAAACTGGAACAGCAGAAAATATAAGATAATGATCCACCAGTAACCGTTTGACACACAGGCTTTGAGCTGTTTCATCATCGGAAGCTTTTCTTCTTTGATCGCCAGCTTCATATTTTCTTCTGTC
>UMHN01012576.1_pt1 | contig 10971 bp, 10 predicted proteins | sample 1965541 | NCBI WGS metagenome assembly UMHN01 (sample SAMEA4836099, study PRJEB28245) | human gut metagenome | biome: gut microbiome; material: fecal sample | place: Denmark | collected 2008
ATGTTCCTGAGCGGATTCGAACCGCTGGCCTTCCGCTTAGGAGGCGGACGCTCTATCCTGCTGAGCTACAGAAACATAAATTTTATCAACAATATACCATCTAACTTATTTATTATAACTGATCTGACTAAAGTAAGTCAAGACTTAAGTTGCAATTTTTGTGAGCAATTTTTGTGAGAATCGTAACAGTATCAGCCACGAAAAGGTTTGGGAAGGAAATGTATGGCTGATACTGTTATAAAACCTGAATCGGAGAAATAAAAATGGAAAAGATAATGGAATATTTAAAGTCAGCCTATCATCCGATTGGCATGGCTGTATATGGCTCTTTTGCCAATGGGACCAATCATTTGAACAGCGATTTTGACGCCCTTCTTGTGAGAGAGGAGGGGGAGATAAGCCACGACCATTCCTTGATCTGCGGCATAGAACGGGATGTATTTATTTATCCTAAGTCATTGTTTCAGCAGGAGTATCCTGTTGAGGATTTTGTCCAGATCTGGGATAGCCGGATTCTCTTTGATCAAGAGGATGTGATTAAAAACCTAAAACAAAGGGTGAATGACTATATTAAAACCTTTCCTGCAAAGACGAGGGCTGAAAACGAGCACAATCTTGCCTGGTGCCAGAAAATGTTAAACAGAACGGAGAGAAAGGATGCAGAGGGACTTTACAGAATGTACTGGCTGTTGAAAGACAGCCTGGAAATCTTTTTTGATATAGAAATGAAATATTACTTTGGCCCGAAAAAATCACTGCGCTATTTAGAGGAACATGAGCCGGAAGTGTTTGAGATCTATGCGGCGGCTTTGAGAGAACCTACCTGCGCTCATGTTCAGACCTGGATTGATTGTTTAAAGGAAAGGTTTGAAAAAGGAATCGGCTGACATGTGCTTCTGTAATGTTTCACGTGAAACATATAATAAAACACGGATTTAAAACCTGAAAAGGAAAGTGTATGGACGGAAAAATAAAGAGAAGCGAAGAAGGGGGAACAGAGAGAATCGAATAAGGAGAAGCAGGGAAAAGAAGAAAAAAGGAAAAGGGGGATAGGCGGGAAAGAGGGATGAATCGGAGAAGAGAGTCAGGTGGAGGAATAAGAAAAGATAAAATAATAGAAAAAAATTAGTCGGAAAAATGAAGCGGCCATCCATATGTTTCACGTGAAACATATGGATGGCCGGAATCTTTCCTGCTATAATGAATCTAATTTTCTATTTCTAACAATCCTTCAAACTGCATTTGATAGTAGTGGGCGTACAAACCATTTTTTTCCAACAGCTGCTGATGCGTGCCTCTTTCGGAGATTCCGCTGCAGTTGATTACGATAATCTCGTCTGCGTTCTGAATGGTAGAAAGACGGTGGGCGATGGTAATCGTAGTTCTGTTTTTAGCCAGCTCTTCTAGGCTTTTTTGGATATGGCGTTCGCTCTCGTTGTCCAGGGCGCTGGTGGCCTCGTCCAAGATTAAAATAGGAGGATTCTTAAGGAATACCCGAGCGATAGAAATCCGCTGTTTTTGACCGCCAGACAGCCGTGTACCGCGTTCTCCTACAAAGGTATCGTAGCCGTCTGGAAGAGACTGGATGAAGTCGTGGATATTTGCTTTTTTTGCCGCGTCGATAATCTCTTCCATAGAAGCGCCGGGCTTTCCGTAAGCGATATTTTCCTTTACAGAACCGCAGAACAGGTAGACGTCCTGCTGGACAATTCCAATTTGACTTCTCAGGCTTTCGAGAGTAAGGGTTTTAATATCTGTTCCGTCGATGAAAATGCTTCCCTCTGTCACATCGTAAAAACGAGGGAGAAGGGAACAGATTGTGGTTTTGCCGCCTCCAGATGGTCCGACCAGGGCCACAGATTTTCCAGCCGGAATATGGAAGGAGACATGGGACAATACAGGCTCATCCTTCTGGTAGGAAAAGCTGACGTCGTCATAGCGCACGTCTCCGCTGACATGGGTAAGAGGAACTGCGCCGGGGGAGTTTTTGATTTCTGGCTCCGTGTCAATTACATCCAGGAAGCGGCGGAAGCCGGAAAAGCCTTTCTGCATCATCTCAGTCAGCTCGACTAAAATCTGGATAGGGCTTATGAAAATACCGATATAAAGCGCGTACATGGCTAAATCAGATACCTGAAGCACGCCTTTGGCGATTAGATATCCGCCCCATACCAGCGTTACCAGGTACATCATTCCCTGAAAAAACAGGTTAAAACTCATAAAACTGGCCATGCAGTGGTAGTTGGCGTCCTTGGACATCAGGAAACGGTGATTGCTGTTTCTGAATTTTTCCTGCTCCACTTTTTCGTTGGCAAAGGACTGAACAACCCGGATTCCGGCCAGAGTGTCCTGCAGACTAGCATTGACGTCTCCGATTCGTTTCCTGTTATCCATAAAAGTTGTCTGCATCCGGCCGTTCTGAGCCAGCGAGAATACAAGCATGCAGACAACTAAAAAGGCCAGAGGGAGAGCCAGCTGCCAGCTGATCAGGAATAAAAAGATAAAGGATCCCACGATTTTAATCAGAGAAATAAACAGATTTTCCGGTCCGTGATGGGCAAATTCCGCAATATCAAAGAGATCTGATACTAATTTGCTCATCATCTGCCCAGAATTATTTCTGTCATAGTAGGAGAAGGACAGTTTTTCATAGTGATCAAAGAGCTGCTGCCGCATATCTCGTTCCATGTTAGCGCCCATCATATGTCCCTGATAGCAGACATAAAATTTGCATAGGCTTTGAATGATATACATAATGAAGAGGCCGATGCCAATGGAGACAAGAGCTTTTAAAAGCAGATGAGGATCTCCGGCAAACAGAGTGTTGGTGAGACTGCGCAGAATCTGCGGATAGAGCAGATCGATCATGCTGATGACAGCCGCGCAGATGAGATCCAGGTAAAATATAACCTGATAGGGCTTGTAATAATGGATGAATCGTTTTAGTGTGTTCATATGTTTGCATACTCCCTTAAAAAGTGTATAAATAAGGCTCGCAAGGCGTATAATAACTTTTAGTTATAACAAGATAGTAAGCCATTTCTTATCTGACTAAAAATCAGGTCAGCCATGCGGGGTGAAGCGGCGGAATATAAACAGCCAATCCTATTATAATGGACTGCTGAAAGGAAGGCAAGGAAAAACAGAATGACAGAACAGCAGAGCAAAACAGAATGGCAGAATAGCGGGATAGCAGAACAGCAGTCCTTCGATTTCCGGCGTTTTGCAGGAAGCATAAATGGGAAAATACGGAAGATGAAAAAGCTTTTGAGACTGAGAAAGAAAAACAAAGACTGGGGATTGGGGATTGATGGTGAATATATTTTCATATAAATGAATACAAGAAGAAAAGAAGGGATGAATAAATATGCATCGGATACAAGAAGAAAAATTGATACATATTCGGTGCATATAAAATGTATATTTAGTCATTGGAAAGCGGATAGATTATGGGCAGGCGAGCGGTCTGAAAATAGGACGTGCAGGAAAAAAGCGGGAGGAAAACGTATGTCTGTGTCAGGCGGACAGACAGAGGATGGAAAATGAGCGCTTCCGGGAGAGACTCAGAGCCTGCGGGTGACATCTGTTTGCCCTAAAGAGGCTCTTCTGTAAAATATCATCGACTTATTGGGCGGAATGTGGTAAAGTTAATACGTTGTCCGGCAGAAAGAGGGAAACGGTATGGTTCCTGAAGGATGCGGAGTGAGAAAGAATAGGAATGAGAGCTATGGGACATTTTATTGTGCTTGACCTGGAGTGGAATCAAAGCTCCGGAGGCAGAGAGACGTCTATGGATCGGCTCCCTTTTGAAATTATTGAGATTGGGGCAGTGAAGCTGGACGAAAATCTCAGAATTATATCGGAATTCAGCCGTTTAGTGCGCCCTCAGGTGTATAAAACGCTTCATTATAAAATATCAGAGGTTACGCATCTTTCCCAGGAAAAGCTGGAACAGCAGGGAGAGCGGTTTGAGAAGGCCATGGAGGATTTCTTGTCCTGGTGCGGAACGGATTTCAGGCTCTGCACCTGGGGCTCTATGGATCTGACGGAGCTTCAGAGAAACGTGGTATATCATGGAATGGAACTCCCCTTTGGGAAACCTCTGTTTTACTATGATCTCCAGAAAATTTACGGTTTAATCCGGGGAGATGGCAGAAGGGAGTCTCTCGACACGGCAGTGGAAGAGCTGGGGATTGAGCAGGGACGCCCGTTTCACAGGGCGTTAGACGACGCCTGGTATACAGGGCTTGTGATGGGAAAAATGGATTTCTACAGTATGATGGAATATTTTTCTGTAGATTACTATCAGACTCCGGAGATAGAGGAGGAGGAGCTGAGACTGAAGTTTCCCACATACGCAAAGTTTGTTTCCAGAACCTGGGATACCAAGGAGGAGCTTTTGAGGGAAAAGCAGGTGACAGACGTGATGTGCTGCAAATGCCGCCGGCTTTTGAAAAAGAAAATACGCTGGTTTTCTGTCAATCAGAAGCAGTATTTCTGCCTGGCAGTCTGCCCGGAGCATGGATATGTAAAGGGAAAGCTGAGAATTAAAAGGTCTGAGGACGGGAGCGTGTTTGCCGTACAGACGGTAAAGCTGACAGATGAGGCGGGAGTGGAGCTTCTGGTTCACCGCTGTGAGGAAGCGAAGAAGAAACGCGCAGAGAGGGCGAAAGCGAAAAAAGAGATGAAAAAAAGAGAGAGAAGAGGATAAAGATTCCGTTCTCTCTCTTTTTTTATTCTCTATCGTTTCCACCAGCGGCGCCGTTTCAGGGAGAATCCCTTATCCCGGCCTCGGGAAGAACGCCTGGCCTCTCCTGCGCCAGACAGGAGGGAACCGGAATGGCTGCGGGAGGATTTAGGGCGTCTGGAGGAACGCCGGTCTGGCTCAAGAGGGATGGACAGACGGCGGTTTTTCATCATCTCATTGAATTCGTCCTCCGACACGCCGGATTCTTTTAAGCGCTCCAGCCGTTTCCTGCGGCGTTCCTGACGGTCGTTTTCCTCCTTCTGCCGTTTCTTCCTGAGATGGAAGAGGGCGGCTCCCAGGCCTGCTGCAGCTGCGAGAACCAGGAGAACCAGAATGAGAACGGGAAGCATCTGTTTGAGCGTTTCGTTTGAAGCTTTGTCTGCTTTAGAAGCATCAGCCTGTGCAGGAGCTTTGGAACGGTTTGTTCCCGGCTCCATACCGTCTTCCTTCTGGCTTTCGCCATCCTGAGACGCCGCTGCTTCCTGGGAAGCGCTGGCTTCGTTCCCTTCCTGTTTTTCTTCCTCATCCTTAAAATCTACCTGGGCGATCGTATCCGGCGCGATCTCTAAAAGCTTTGCCGGAATGGGGGACGTGCTGTCGGAAGCATTTGTCCCAAGGGTCAGCCAGGCAGTTCCGGCCTCGTGACTGCCCAGGAAATAGTGAATGGCTGCGATGGCGTTTTCCGGGGCATTTTCCGGCAGATCAAAGGAGATCTGGGAGGTGGTCTCGTCGAATTCCGCATGGTTTGGAAGTACAATGCGGCTGTCCGGATCCACAGTCAGAGCCGGGGCCTGGGAAGTGGGAAGCCCTGCAATAGTCAGGGAACTGCTTAACTGCTCCCAGGAGGTATCGTTTCCGGCCAGAGGCACGGAGCGGAAATTTTGGAATCCAAAGTCTAACAGGCGGCTGGTGTCCGAGTAGGTAGTTCCGTTGCTGTGGAGCACCACGGTAATCAGCTCTGTATCGTCCTGTCTGGCGCCGATTACAAGAGTATTCAGCGCAATGGAGGTATAGCCGGTTTTGCCGCCAATGACGTCGGGGCGGTATTCCGGGAAATTCTTTTTGACCATTTTATTGCCCGGCGAAACGCCCAGGCCTTCCGGATTCCTGGCATTGGGCGGAAGCTCATAGTAGGTCGTGGAGGCGATTTCGCGGAACGTCTCGTTCTGGAAGGCGTATCTGGTGATGAGAGCCATGTCGTAGGCGCTGACATAGTGGTTTTCATCATTCAGACCGCTGGGATTGGCAAAGTGGGAGTCCACGCAGCCCAGCTCCTTTGCCTTTTCGTTCATCAGCTCGGCAAAGGCCTCTGTGGAGCCTGCCGTGTGTTCTGCCAGAGCGTTTGCAGACTCGTTTGCAGACTTTAACAGAAGCGCGTAGAGACAGTCTTTCACCGTGGCGGTGTCTCCCGTGTCGTAGCCGGCTGAAGAGCTGTCCGCCTCTACGTTGTAAACGGCATTTTTGGAGAACGTCACTACCTCGTCCAGATCGCACTGTTCCAGCACAATGATGGAGGTCAGAACCTTGGTGATGCTGGCGGGGGCGTAAGTCTCGTGGATGTTTTTTCCGTAGAGAACCGTGCCGGACGCAGCGTCCATCACAATGCCGGCGTCTGCCTCGATGGAGACGTCCTCAGGCCACTCTTCTGACGCATGGGCTGTCTGAGAGGGAACCGCGAGAGCCAGAAGGAGAGCGAGACTTAAGGCAGCTTTCCCGGCCTTTCTGCTTCGTTTTCCAGAGCGCCTGATACAGGCCAGACAGATAAAAAACAGCGCCAGCACTAAAAAGCTGAAGGTAAAGGCAATCCGCGCCGCCGTATCTGCAAAAAATGGTTCCGGCACAATATTAATCAGAAGATCCGTGGCAGGATCCAGAATCCACAGGTCATTGTCGAAAAAGATTTTGTGGAAAATAATAAAATATTTCGTAAAGTCTGTGGATATCAGGAGAGCCAGCCCGGCGGTTAAAACCATAAAAATGCCTGTTCCGGTGCAGATGGCTCTGGGAAGAATCCGTTTTACGTCAGCTTTTACGAGAAACATAAGCGCCAGGCAGAGAAACGCCGCGGCGATGCAGGCGGTTCTCAGATGCAGCGCGCCGATAAACAGATTTCTCACGTCCTCCATATGGGCCATTTCCCGCTCATTGAAGAAGGGGCGCGTATGTCCGTCTACAGGAACGGAAATGTTCAGGTCGTCCCGCCCTTCGCCCCTCAGATACATCATCATCTCGTCTGTGACATAGAGCAAATCGTCCATTTCCATGGATACCGTTTCAGGCACATTGTACATCGTATATTCCCGTTCAAAATAGCCGGGCGTCCAGTATACGACAGATTCTACTGATGTGATGAGAAAAATGATCATCAGACAGAAGGTACACAGGATTCCGGCCGCCCAGGCCAGAAGGTTTTTCTGCTTCATAAAATCTCCATTCTGCCTTTTAACAGGTTCGCTAAAAGGCGGCGTAACTGTTCGAGACTTCTATTATAAAGTCTTGCGTCATACATAAGTATACCATTAATGACGCCTGACGCAAGCAGAGGAAAGAAATTTTATAAAACCGTAAAAATCCGACGGTTGAAAAGGGCGGCAGGTTCGTGTATACTGCCTGTAATGAGCGAATGAAGGCTGAATCAGGGCATAAATTCTGTCAATATTTGTCAAAGGGAGGAAAAGACAGGGTGATAAAAGCGGTAATTTTTGATATGGACGGAGTCATCATTGACAGCGAAGGAAAGTATCTGGAGTATATTTATGAATTTGCCAGGGAGAAAAGGCGGGACATTCAGATCGAGGAGCTGTACGGAACAGTCGGAGCCACGAAAAGGGACTGCTGGGAGATTGTGGAGAAGGCCGTTGCAAACGGGCAGAGCTGGGAGGAGCTACGCCGGGAATACCATGAGAGAGGAATCTGGAAACGGGCGTTTGAGGAGGTGGACTATCAGGCCATTTTCCGCCCGGAGGTTCTGGAGGTGATGGACGAGCTGAAGGCGATGGGAATCAGGCTGGCGGTGGCTTCCTCCACAGGACTGGAGCAGGTGAAGCGGATTCTCACCATGAACCACGTATGGGAGCGGCTGGAAACTGCGGTCAGCGGAGAGATGTTTAAGCGGAGCAAGCCGGATCCGGAAATTTATCTGCACACGGCGGCGCAGCTGAGAGTGGATCCCTCTCAGTGCCTGGCCATCGAGGATTCTACAGTAGGCATCACGGCGGGAAAGGCCGCGGGAATGAAGGCGGCGGCGCTGATTGACGACCGCTTCGGCTTTGACAGAAGCCTGGCGGACAGGGAGCTTGGGGATTTACGAGAGATTCCTGCCCTGGTTCGCAGCCTGATGGAACCGGAAGCTTAAATGAAGGCGAAAGTCTTTGGAAAAAGCAGACGAGAAATATGACGAAAAGGCGAATAAATTATTAAAAATTAATAAAAATTTCTTCAGACTCTTGATTTTTGAGAAAAAGACACTATACTATGGTTATGCCATGCAGGAGGGAAGCGGTTCGTTTCTTTCGTCCGATCGGCAGGAGGATTTATAATTTTATAACTTTAGTTGTAAAAAGAGGAGGAAAAAATATTATGAAGAAAACAGTTTTATTTGCAGCAGCAGCATTAACAGCATTTGCATTAACAGCTTGCGGAAGCAAGGAGACAGCAACAGAGACAACAGCAGCAGCCGTTGAGACAACAGCAGCAGCTGAGGAGGAGACAACAGCAGCAGCTGAGGAGGAGACAACAGAGGCAGCTGAGGAAGAGACAACAGCAGCTGAGGAAGAGACAACAGAGGCAGCCGAGGAAGAGACAGAGGCAGCTGAAGAGGAGACAACAGAGGCAGTTGAGGAGGAGACAGAGGCTTAATTGTCACTGATCTTATAAAATTGCATGTTTAATATTTGCGGCGCAGATTGGTCTGCGGCGCGGAGATTATACATATAGTAAAATTCACTCTTTCACGAAAATGGCCGCCGGATTTCCGGCGGCCATTTTCACATATTGCAGAAGAAAAAGAAAAAAGTGAAACATTTTCGGTGGCTTCCATGGGAACAGGAAAATGATTCACTTTTTCTATATTATCCTCTAATCTGCAATCAGTTCCAGATATTCTTTGGATACGTAGCCTTCCTGGCCTTTGAAGGAAATCTTGGCCCAGGTGTCGTCGTAATCTTCGATATAGTTGACCTCAGCGCCAGGCGCCAGCTGTCCTAGCTTGGAAGCGCTGGTGGACGGCTCAGAGCGGACGTTCAGCGTATCGCCTGTTTTATACCGCTTCGCAGGAGCGGCAGATTCTGTCTCCTCCTCTGTGCTGGTCTCCTCCAGGGTAGGAGCGATGGTCTCTACCTCGATGGGAGCCGTCGTCTCCACGCCGTTTTCTTCCCCTGGATGAACCATGCGGATAATAAAAATCAGGATGATAATGACCGCTACGGGAATTAAAATTTTAAGCAGGCTGCCAGGATCGATGGACGGGCCTGAGGAACGGGGACGTCTGCGCCTTGCGGGGCCGCCTGTCCGGGAGCTGCCTCTGGACGGAGCGTGGGAAGCTCCTGATCTGGAGGAATGAGGATGGCTTTCAGAGGAGGTCTCTGTCCGCTCTCTCTCCTGGGAGCGGGGAACGGGGCGTTTCTTTTTGCCTGTGAAATCGTTGGCAAAGGTATAGATTTCCTGGGAGAGCAGGTGATAGGCCTGTCCCGCGTTATATGCCAGATTATCCTCCTCGTGAACCGCCTTATTTCCGATCATGCGGATCTTGTGATAGTGCTCGCAGGTTGTTTTGTTAATAATTTCGTGCTCGTAGAGAGCGTCAATCATGTCTACCAGGCTGGCTTCCATAATATCGAAACGCTCGCAGAGGCATTTCACCATAAATTCCAGAGTCTGTCTCGCTCTGATCATACATTCATTATACCGTTTCTGTCCCAGCAGCCGTTCGGTTTCCTGAAAGCCTTTCTGTATGCGCTCCCAGCTGCTGGTATTTATATTGTCTGTGCTCATAAGACATCTCCTTTGCCGCTGAATTTTTATACTGTCATTATAATATAACTCGACATTTTCTGCACCATTATTTTCAAAAAAATTAAATTTGTAAGGAAATTGTTCGTTTATTGTCATAAAGTGTAAAAGCTTGCCGTTCCTGCAGCTATGTCTTGCAACGGGAAGTGGGAAATGGTAAGATAGGGGAATATGGAAGAACAGACCAGGAGGAAAATATATGAGATTACGCCACATACCAGGGGCGGAGGAGGCTATTGAGCAGAGCCCCTATGTGATTCAGGAACCGAAGGAAATGAAGGGAAAGTGGGACAGCGTATTTGGAAACAGGAATCCGATTCACATTGAGGTGGGAATGGGAAAGGGACGTTTCATTATGGAGCTGGCTCAGAGAAATCCCCAGATTAATTATATTGGCATTGAGCGGTATTCTACCGTTTTGTTAAAGGCGCTTCAGAAACGGGAGCAGCTTCCGGTTTCCAATATCTGTTTCATGTGCATTGACGCTAAGGAGCTGGGAGAAATTTTCGAGAAGGGAGAGGTGGAAAAGATCTATCTGAACTTCTCGGATCCGTGGCCCAAGGACCGCCACGCAAAGCGCAGGCTGACCTCCCCCCAGTTTATGGCTGTCTATGATCAGGTGCTGGCTGAGGACGGAGACGTGGAGTTTAAGACGGACAACAGGGGGCTGTTCGACTATTCCCTGGAATCGATTCCTGAGGCCGGATGGAAGGTGAAAGAGCATACCTTTGACCTGCACCACAGTCCTATGGCGGAGGGAAATGTGATGACGGAGTATGAAGAGAAATTTTCTTCCAGGGGACAGGCGATCTGCAAGCTGACAGCCGTGAGAGCAGCCGGAGAGGAGCAGAGCGGAGGAAACAAATAGGAAAGAGGGGCATAGAATAAGGAAAGAGACGCACAGGAGAAAACGGGATGAAAAAACGGCTGCTGCGCGCTCTTTCTAGAGCCACCTGCGACAAGGTCCAGCTGAACAGGACGGTGCTTTTGTGGAAAAAGCGCCTGGAGGAAGCGGAGAAAGCTCTGGGAAGGCTGGAAAAAAAATAGGATTAAAAAAATTGTAAAAAATTCTGTAAAAGAAGCGAAAAAAGGTATTGACTTTTTTGTTATCTGGAGTTATACTAATTTGCGTGTTACGGAACAGGATTTAAAAACCTGTGAGAACAACAGAATATGCGCCTTTAGCTCAGTTGGTAGAGCAGTAGACTCTTAAT
>UMHN01014295.1_pt1 | contig 10924 bp, 8 predicted proteins | sample 1965541 | NCBI WGS metagenome assembly UMHN01 (sample SAMEA4836099, study PRJEB28245) | human gut metagenome | biome: gut microbiome; material: fecal sample | place: Denmark | collected 2008
TTTGAGAATCCGGGGATGGGGATTTATTTCATTTCCGATCCTGACGGATATTGGCTGGAGATCGTACCTAAAAATTTATAATATTAAAAAGGGCAGTTTTTTATGATCGCTGAAAAACCCGGCGCACAGAGACGCCGGGTTTTCCGATTTCCAAAAAATATATTATACAAACTATGTCCGAAAGGAGTTTTCTTATGGAACATTATACATTGCCCCATCGGCACAATCAGTCAATGTCTCAGTTAATGAGTCATTTACCGAATATTGAAGAGTTTCAGACGACCGCAGATATATTTAAACAACTAAGCGATCCTACCCGCATCCGCATCTTCTGGATCTTGTGCCACTGCGAAGAATGTGTTATCAACATCGCTTCTATGATGGAAATGAGCAGTCCTGCCGTCGCGCATCATTTACGTCTGCTTCGTTCAAGCGGTCTGATCGAATCCCGCAGGGACGGAAAAGAAACATATTACCGTGCCGTCGACTCGAAAAAAACACAAACGCTTCATCATATGATCGAAAAGATCATGGATATTTCCTGCATAAACAAAGACGTATAAATCAAAATTTAACTCAGATCTATAGATTTTGAACTCTAAGCGCCCTGACTGCATTTAAGACCGCAATGATCATAACCCCTACGTCGGCAAAGATCGCAAACCACATATTTGCAATTCCAAGAGCGCCAAGTCCAAGACAGGCAAATTTAATTGCCAAAGCAAATATAATGTTTTGATATACGATTCTCAGACATTTTTGAGAGATTTTAATCGCTTTGGAAATCTTTAACGGATCATCGTCCATCAACACTACATCTGCCGCTTCGATTGCCGCGTCCGATCCCATTGCCCCCATTGCAATTCCGATATCCGCCCGAGTCAGTACCGGTGCGTCATTAATGCCGTCACCTACGAATACAAGCTTTTCTTTTCCTTCTTTTTCCAAGAGCAGTTCTTCTACTTTTTGTACTTTATCTCCGGGGAGCAGTTCACTGTACACTTGATCGATTCCCAAAGTTTTTGCCGTCTGCTCGGCAGCTTTCCGCGAATCCCCGGTAAGCATGACTGTTTTTTTGATCCCTGCTTTTTTCAATTCCGCAACCGCTTCTTTGGAATGTTCTTTCACAACATCGGAAATCACGATATGCCCTGCATACTTTTTATCAATCGCCATATGGATGATCGTACCTGCCGTATGGCATTCATGATACTTCAAACCGAGTTTTTTCATCAGCTTGTCGTTACCTGCCGCAACTTCATGACCGTCCACGACGGCTGTAATCCCATGACCGCTGATTTCCCGGATATCCGAAACCCTGTTTCTGTCAATTTCCTTTCCGTATGCTTTTTGCAGACTTTTGCTGATCGGATGTGATGACGCACATTCTGCAAGCGCCGCATATTCTAATAATTTTTCTTCTTCCAGTTCATTGTGATGAACCGCGCTTACTTCAAAAGCGCCTTTTGTTAAAGTTCCTGTTTTGTCAAACATAACATATTTTGTCTGAGACAATGTTTCCATATAATTAGAGCCTTTGATCAACACTCCTGCTTTGCTTGCCCCGCCGATTCCCGCAAAAAAGCTAAGAGGAATACTGATCACAAGTGCACAGGGACAACTAATCACAAGGAATGTAAGAGCTCTGTAAATCCACACGCCCCACTGAGCCGCCTGTCCGAGAAAGACCATCTCTATTACCGGAGGCAAGAGTGCCAGCGCCAATGCCCCGTAGCAAACTGCCGGAGTATACACTTTGGCGAATTTGGAGATAAAATGTTCGGATTTTGATTTCCTGGAACCGGAATTTTCCACAAGTTCCAAAATCTTAGACACCGTTGATTCTTCAAACTGTTTCGTAGTCCGAACTTTCAGTACTCCCGTCATATTAATACAGCCGCTGATCACCTCTTCTCCCTGACGCACATCACGCGGAAGGCTTTCTCCTGTCAAAGCGCTTGTATTTAAACTGGAGCTTCCTTCGACGACAATCCCATCAAGCGGAACTTTTTCACCCGGCTGTACTACGATGATACTTCCTATTCCGACTTCATCAGGATCTCTTTTTTCCAGTTTCCCGTCACATTCTACATTTGCATAATCCGGTCGGATATCCATTAATGCACTGATATTTCTGCGGCTTTTCCCGACTGCATAACTTTGGAACAACTCTCCGATCTGATAAAACAACATTACCGCGATTGCCTCGTTATAATCGCCGCTTTTTGAATAGACGGCAAGAGCAAAAGCTCCGATTGTTGCGACTGCCATCAGAAAATTCTCGTCAAACATGCGCCGGTTCAAAATACCTCTGCCTGCCTTTTTCAAAATATCGTATCCTATGACTAAATATACTGCTAAATAAAGTGTGAACCGCAAAATTCCCGTTACAGGTACAAAATTCAATAGAATAACACCAAATGCCGCTGCCATGATCCTCGTCAACATTTTTTTCTGTTTTTTACTCATTACACCTTGCATCCTCCTCGCTATTTAATATACACATATGTTCATTCGTTCATATGTTGTATATAAATCTGCGCCCTTTGCCATCAGCATATCGGGCGCTCCTTTTTCTTTTTAGCCACTTTCATTCAATCTTTGAGAAGTTTCTTAAAATTCAATTTCACAATCCGGCTCTATTTTTTTGCAGGCTTTCAGCACATCTTTCATAACCGACTTCGGCTCTCGCCCATCCTCGAACTGTACAGTCATTTTCTGTGTCATGAAATTCACCACCGCATCTTCTACTCCGCCGGTCTTTTTCGCCGCATCTTCCATCAGATTCGCACAGTTTGCACAATCTACTTCAATTTTATAAGTCTTTTTCATATTAAATACCTCTTTTCTTTTAAAATCTTTTTATTTCAACAATTAAGCATTTATTTAATTGTTATGCTTTTACTATACACCTATCTTTTTTCTCTGTCAATCCTTAAAAATGAAATCTATTAAAAAAAGCAGGAGCTGTAAAATTCACAACTCCTGCGATCGACCTATGTATTATTCACTTGATTTTATACATCTTATCATAACTTACCGACTGACTTTGTACGCCTAGCGACGAACATAAACCATTCCTGCCTGTACCGGTCCTATCTTAACATTCTCTCCCGGCTGAGGCGCATGGATCATCATACCGTTTCCAATGTAAATACCGCAATGATCCCAGTTCGTACATACATCGCCCGGCTGAGGATCACTGACGCGAGGCCATCCCATAAATGTATACGTTGTTCCTACACGTCCATAACCGCCTGTCAGACAATATCCTACAAGTCCCGAGCAGTCAAAAGAGTTCGGTCCTGTCGCTCCCCACACATAAGGGAGTCCGATACATCCATATGCACGGTCTACAATAACATTTCCCGTTACCGGATCGTACGGCGCCGCTCCTAAACCGCCTGAACTTCCGTTATTCGGATTGGAAGGTGTCACCGGCTGTTCCGGAGTCACATTGTTCTTTGCTTCCTCTTCCCGTCTGCGGCGTTCTTCCTCTGCTTTTCGTTCCTCTTCGGCTTTTCTTGCAGCTTCCTGGATCATGCCGTCCAAATTGGTGATCTCATCTTTTTTAGAATTGATCGTCTCGGTCAGAGTCGCCTGCTCAGCCTCGTACTCTTTTTCCGTTGCTTCCAGATTCTTTTGCTCTTCTTCAAGTGTCTTCTGCAAATTTTCAATCTCTGTTACTGTATTTGTATATTCTTTCAGTTGTTCACGATCATATTCATGCATCTTCTGCGAATACTCTGCCTGACTGAGCATGCTCGACATATCGCCGGATGTCATAACTTTCTCGACTGTAGCGCTGCCTGTTCCGGATTCGTACATAAACTTAATCCGCTTTTTCATCGCCTCATACTGTTCTTCTTTTTTTTCTTCCGCAACTTCCAGATCTGCCTGCGCCTGAATAATCGCCTCACCTGTCTTAATCAGCTTAAGTTCCAGTTCATTCGCCTTTTGGATCAATGTATCAAACTGCGTCTGAAGATTAGAAAGCTCGCTTTCCGCTTCTGTTTTCTGATTTTTCAAATTCTCCGCATCTTCTGCCGGATTTGCAAACACCGGCGTCACTGCTAATGAGCAAGCCAAAGCCGCCGTCAGAAATGTGCTATGTACCTTTTTTAATCTCATACTGCCACCTTTCCTCATTTTATTATCTATTTCCCCACATAACAGCATCATACAACACAACCGTCCGCTTTTCAACAAACTTAATTAAAAAAGTGAAAAACATCTGTCGGAAACTTGTACTGTAATAGATGCCAATCAAAAAAATGCAGGTTTTTCTTCTTATTTTACGATTCACTATCGAATAAATAATAACAAATCACCCGCATTTTTTCAACACTTTTTAATATTTTTGTAACATTTCAAATGTTTTGTATCATTTTTCTTTATTTATTACCATTCACTGTTTCCTATATACAAACAAACTCATATTTCATCAGCCATCGCTCGATCGCTTCTTTCTCGCCTCGGACTGTTCCCTGAACCATCTCGGGTTTTCCGCCGCCGCGTCCGTCGAATCTTTTATTAAACTCTTTCGCCATTTCACGTACATCTTGTTGACGGCTTCCCAACACATATCGATACCCGTCTTTTTCATTTCCAAAGAACACTGCGCAAATACAATGCCCTGCGTCTAAAACATAATTCATCAACATACGCATGGAATCACCGCCGAATTCTTCCGTAAAAATGCAAACTGCATCTTTACTTTCCGAAATCATGTCCGCATACGCTTTCACTAGGCGCCGCTCTTTTTCTGCAAGTTCATATTTCAGCTGATTCGTCTCTTCTGCCAAATGCGCAACCGCATCTGCAATCTCATTTTCTTTCGCACAAAGAAGCCTGGAAATTTCTTTTGCCTGCGCTTCCTTTCTCACATAATCCGAAAACGCGCGGACTCCGCACAGCATAGTGATCCGCACTCCGCCCTTATAACGCTGCGCTTGAACCAGCTTGATCAGTCCGATCTCTCCTGTATACGTCACATGAGGAGCACAGCAGGCACAGCAGTCATACCCCGGAATTTCTATAATACGTACCTGACCCTCGATCTCGATCTTACTCCGATATTCTATCTGAGACAGTTCCTCCTTCTTCGGATAATGCGTAAATACTTTCAGGTTTTTCCACACAGCTTTATTTGCCTCCGCCTCGATCCGGCGAAGTTCCTCTTCTGTGATCTCACCGTCAAAGTCCATCGTACAGTCCTCACTGCCAAGATGGAAGCCGACATTATTATACCCGTATGCGGCGTGGATCAGCCCTGAAACGATATGCTCTCCCGTATGCTGCTGCATCTTCATAAAGCGTTCTTCCCAGTCGATACTTCCTTTCACCGCAGTTTTGGCTTCAATGAAACCGTCCGTTATATGAAAGATACGCCCGTTCCTTTCACGGACATCGAGCACTTGAACTTTCTTTCGAGCCGTTTCATCCAAGCCGCACGTATCATCGTCTGCCATATATAGCACTCCCGTATCGGCATACTGACCTCCGCCTTCCGGAAAAAAGGCTGTCCTGTCAAGTTCTATTTCATAATATTCGCCTGCTTTTCCGTCCAGCCTGCCAAACGAATCCTTCACCTGCTGCCTTTTTGCTCTGACACACGAAAGAACTTCTGCATCGAACTTTGAAAGATGACTGTCTTTATAAAACAGTTTTTCCGTCATTTTTCCATTACATCCTTTCCGGCGCTTCAAATCCAAGCAGGTCAATGCACGTCTCCAACACGCGCTTTGTCAGTCCGAGGAGCGCAATATAACCGGAACGTTTCTCTTCGTCTTCCTCGGAGAGGATCTTCGTCTCATGATAAAACTTATTAAATTCATTCGCGATCTCATAAATGTAAGCGCACAATTTATGCGGAGCAGTCTCTTCGCATACTGCCTCAAACACATCGTTGAACTTCAAGACTTGAAGCATAAGCGCCTTCTCATATACATTTCCCGACGGACGGATCGAAAGTTTCTCTGCGCTTCCTCCGTTTTCCTTATACTTTGCCAAAATGGACTTAATACGCACGATTGTATAAAGAATATACGGACCTGTATTTCCCTCAAATGAAGTAAATCTGTCTACGTCGAATATATAATCTTTGCCTGCCTGATTCGACAGATCTCCATATTTAATTGCCGCAAGTCCGACTATGCGGGCCGTCTTTTTCGCTTCTTCTTCCTCCACTGTACGATTATCCATAATTTTCTTATACATTTCATCGTTAATTTCGCGGATCAGATTTTCAAGACGCATAACGCCGCCCTCACGGGTTTTGAACGGTTTTCCGTCTTTCCCGTTCATCGTACCGAATCCGAGAAATTCCAATCTTGTATTCGGGCTCACGATCCCCGTCTTTTTTGCACAGCGGAACACCTGTGTAAAGTGAAGTTCCTGACGTTTATCTACTACATAGATAACTTCGTCCGGCTGATAATCTTCTTCCCTTTGTACAAGTGTTGCAAGATCTGTCGTATCATAGAGCGCCGCTCCGTCTGACTTTAAGATCATACACGGAGGAACTTCTTTTTTATCCGACTCTTCCTGAACATCGACCACAAGAGCGCCCTCGTCGTAACGCGCATAGCCTTCTTCTTTTAACATCTGTACCATATCAGGTATATATTTCTGCGCGTCCGCCTCGCCTTTCCAAAGATCAAATTCTACATTCAGTCTCTCATAATTTTTCTTAAGATCTGTAACCGAAACATTCATGATGTGATTCCAAACCGCTCTGTATCCTCTGTGGCCGTTCTGGAGCAAATATGTCGCATGCAACGCTTCTTTCCTGTATTCTTCGTCTTCTTTTGCATATGAACTTGCTGTCGGATATATCTCCTCCAGTTCGCCGATCGTAAACGGAGCTTCCGCCGGATATTCTCCCGTAAAATTTTCATCAAAATACGGCAGCTCCGGTTTGCGTTTCTTTAATTCCGTGATGATAAGTCCCATCTGATATCCCCAGTCTCCCAGATGAATATCACCGATCACTTTGTTTCCTTTAAAACGAGTAATCCGTTTTACGCTTTCGCCGATAATTGCAGAACGCAGATGTCCTACATGAAGCGGTTTCGCAACATTCGGTCCGCCGTAATCTATCATGATCGTTTTTGGTTCTTCCGCTTCTTCTACTCCGAGTTTTTCTGTTTCTGACATTTGATTTAAATAATCCGCAACACTTTGCGGAGCAAGTTTCAGATTGATAAATCCCGGCTTTACAACTTCTACCGTCTCAAAATAAGAACTTTCCTTTAAATATACCGCCACATCTTCCGCAATCATAAACGGGGCTTTTTTATATTTCTTTGCTCCTGCCATCGCGCCGTTGCACTGATATTCGCACAAATCGGGACGATTTGAAAGAGTTACTTTTGCAAGTTCTTTATCATAACCGGCTTTTTCAAAAGCCGCTTCCATTTCCGTTGTGATCAATTCCAACATTGTTTTCAATTTTTCCACACTCCTTTATATAGAAACTCTTTATCATATGAATGCTATTCTAACATGTATCAGTTTTCACGGCAACAAACAACTTGAAAACACTTTACATTTTGCTTACTTTATGCTAGGATAATTAAAGTTGTTTAACACAACGATGCGTCTGTAGCTCAGTGGATAGAGCAATGCCCTCCGGAGGCATGTGCGACGGTTCGACTCCGTTCAGACGCTTTTTTCATGCTCTTTTACAATCCGTTCTTTCATATCAGGATCAAATTTCCCTGCCCGAAGCATCTCAATTTCATATTTATAAGGAGCATATGATTTCTTTGGATTTTCCACAGATGGTATATATGGCGTCTCAAGTATTTTCGGAACATCCCTAAAGTCCGCATGATGAACGATATAATTGATCGCTTCAAAACCGATATGTCCGAATCCGATGTTCTCATGCCTGTCCTTTGCAGCGCCTGGAACATTCTTACTGTCGTTAATATGAAATACGGCAATCTGATCTTTTCCTATAATACGATCGAACTCTTCTATCACATCATCAAAATGATGAATAATATCATACCCACTGTCGCTCGTATGACATGTATCAAAACAAACTCTCAATTTATCGCTATATTTTACCCCGTCGTAAATCCTGGCTAATTCTTCAAACGTACGACCGATCTCCGATCCTTTCCCCGCCATTGTTTCTAACGCCACACAACAATCCATATCCTGCGTAAGAACTTCGTTTAGTCCTTTTATGATCTGCTCTGTTCCTATGCTGACTCCTTCTCCTACATGGGCTCCCGGATGCAGAATCAACGTATGGCTTCTGCAGCTTACCGTACGGTCTATCTCCTTTGCGAGAAACTCAACCGCAAGAGAAAATGTTTCCGGCTTTACCGCATTGCCTAAATTAATAATATACGGAGCATGAACAATGATTTCTTGAATCCCGTGCTCTTTCATATATTCCCATGCAGGATCGATATTTAATTCTTCGATTTCTTTCCGCCTCGTATTTTGAGGCGCTCCCGTATAAAACATAAATGTATCCGCCCCGTAAGATACTGCTTCTTTTGCAGAACCAAGCAGCATCTCCTTACCACTCATTCCGACATGTGAACCTATTTTCACAATGTTATCCTCCAATCTATATTTTTATAAGCTTTGCAAACAAAGCAAACATTTTTCTGACTCCTGCAGTATCAAACTGCACCGTCACCTCATAATCTCTTCCACCCTCTTTAATCTCCGTCACCGTGCCGTCTCCAAACTTTACATGCCGTACACGATCTCCGACTCCGTAAGAGAGTCCCTCCGACTTTTTCGCCATCAGTCCGCTCCCCTTTTGGATCGCGGCAAATGCCGGTTTCTGAGCATACGCAGATCTTTTGTATCCACTGACCTCGGACGAATACGTCCTCTTCTCTCCCAAAGAAACATTTTGAGAAAAACCGCCTTCTCGCTTTCCTGTATCAATCAATGCAGAAGGCATCTCTTTAATGAAACGGGACATACTGTTATATTGTCTCTCACCTCTGACCAAACGCATACGCGCGCAGGTAAGAGTCAATTTTTCTTCAGCGCGGGTCACGCCCACATAACAAAGTCTTCGTTCCTCCTCCAACTCTTCCGGATCATCTCCGCTGATCGACATATAACTTGGGAACAATCCATCTTCCATTCCCGCAAGATATACATGTGGAAATTCCAGACCTTTCGCACTGTGAAGAGTCATAAGGATCACGTAATCCCGATCTTCCGCTACGCTGTCGATATCAGCGACAAGAGCCACCTCTTCAAGGAAACCGCTCAGCGTCGGTCTTTCTCCTCTGTCACTGCAGCTTTCCTCATATACGGCCGCCTTACTGACAAGTTCGTCTATATTCTGCACTCTTGCTTCCAGTTCCTCAGGATCATCCGCTTCCAGACTTTCCGTATACCCTGTCTTCTCGATCACTTCCGTCAGAAGATCTGTCACCCCGCTCTCTTCCGATCTTCCTTTAAAATATTCGATCAAAGCTGCAAATGAATCAAGTTTCGATGCGCTGCGTCCGATCCCGGGAATAAGGTCCGGAGCTGAAAGGGCGTCATAAAACCCTATTCCTCTCGCAGCAGCCGACTCCTGAATCCGATTAATCGTTGTCAAACCGATCCCCCGTTTCGGAACATTAATAATCCTTCTCACAGCCAGATCGTCTTTTCCGTTATCAATCGTTTTTAAGTATGACAAAACATCCTTAATCTCTCTTCGGGAATAAAAATTGATGCCTCCGACAATCTTATACGGAATATTCATCGCGACAAACTTTTCCTCAAGAAGACGCGACTGCGCGTTCGTTCGGTATAAAACTGCATGATCACTGTAATTTGCTCCCTGTGCCGTTTCGTCCTTAATATCCTCTGCAATAAACTGCGCTTCGTCATATGCCGTATCAAACTGCCGCAGACGGATCTTCTCCCCTTTTTCATTATCAGTCCAAAGAGTCTTTTCTTTTCTGCCTTTATTGTTGCGGATCACACTATTCGCAACTTCCAATACATTCCCGACAGAGCGGTAGTTCTGTTCCAGTTTAATTACTTTTGCATCTGAAAATTCTTTTTCAAAATCCAAAATATTTCGTATATTAGCTCCGCGGAACTTATAGATCGACTGGTCGTCATCGCCGACTACACACAAATTCCTATACTTTCCCGCAAGCAGGCTGACAAGCCGAAACTGTACGGTATTCGTGTCCTGATATTCGTCAACCATGATATATCTGAAACGTTCCTGATAATTCTCCCTCACATCAGGCTGCGTTTCCAGAAGCTGAACTGTCTTTACAAGCAAATCGTCAAAATCCAACGCATTATTCGCCCGCATCTGCGCCTCATATTCTTTATAGACTTTTGCGATCTTAAGCTGTACAAAATCTCCTCCGGCATTCAATTCAAACTCTTCCGGAAGGATCATCTCGTTTTTAGCAGAAGAAATTACCGATAAAAGCATCCTTTCTTTAAACCGCTTTGTATCAATATCTGTCTTACGACATACTTCTTTCATCAGCGTCTTCTGATCATCCGTATCATAAATCGTAAATCTGTTGTCATATCCGAGACGATCTATGTATCTTCTTAAGATCCGTACACACATGGAATGAAACGTACTGACCCAAATACTCTCTGCTCCGATCCCGACAAGGCTGTCTACTCTCTGACGCATCTCTTCCGCCGCTTTATTTGTAAACGTAATGGCAAGAATATTCCATGGATTCACTCCCTTTTCCTCAATCAGGTATGCAATTCTGTGAGTCAAAACTCTTGTTTTTCCCGAACCCGCTCCCGCCAGGATCAAAAGCGGACCTTCCGTATGAAATACAGCCTCCTTTTGAGGTTTATTCAACGTATCATATACAGCCATTTATATGCTCCTTATCTTTCTTTTTCTCAATTACCCGTAAAATATTTAGTTCAAATAACGAGTGTGTATTGTTCTTATTAT
>UMHN01018360.1_pt1 | contig 10818 bp, 10 predicted proteins | sample 1965541 | NCBI WGS metagenome assembly UMHN01 (sample SAMEA4836099, study PRJEB28245) | human gut metagenome | biome: gut microbiome; material: fecal sample | place: Denmark | collected 2008
GCATCGCGCCGTTGGCGCAAACCGATGGCGATGGGCGGTTTTTTTCGGATTGCGCCGTTGGCGCAATCCGTTGGATGGTGGTTTTTGATATGGAGGAAACAAAAACAGCGGCGTGCATGGCACGCCGCTGTTTGCAATATTGATGTGAAAAAATTAGTCTTTGAGGTCGACAACAAGGTTGAGCTCGTCGAGCTGCTTCTGGTCGAGCGGAGCCGGAGCGTCGAGCATAACGTCGCGACCGCTGTTGTTTTTCGGGAACGCGATGCAGTCGCGGATTGAGTCGAGACCGGCGAAGAGCGATACCCAACGGTCGAGGCCGTAGGCGAGTCCTCCGTGAGGCGGCGCACCGTATTTGAAAGCGTTCATCAGGAATCCGAACTGCTCCTGTGCTTTCTCCGGAGTGAATCCGAGGATTTCAAACATCTTGGCCTGCAGTTTTGAGTCGTGGATACGGATTGAACCGCCTCCGACTTCCACACCGTTTACGACCATGTCGTAGGCGTCGGCGCGCACGGCAGCCGGATCGGTGTCGAGCAATGGGATGTCCTCATCCTTAGGATGCGTGAACGGATGGTGCATAGCCATCAGACGGCCTTCCTCCTCGCTCCATTCAAACATCGGGAAGTCGACCACCCAAAGGCAAGCGAATTTGTCTTTGTCGCGGAGTCCGAGTTGGCGTCCCATCTCAAGGCGCAGCTCGCAGAGTTGTTTGCGCGTCTTCATAGCGTCGTCGCCGCTGAGGATGAGGATGAGGTCGCCCGGCTTTGCGTTGAAAGCCTTCGCCATTTCCTGAAGCACCTCCTGCGAGTAGAATTTGTCGACGCTTGACTTCACGTTGCCGTTAGCTTCCACGCGCGCGTATACCATACCTTTGGCACCCACTTGCGGGCGTTTTACAAATTCAGTCAGTTGGTCGAGCTGCTTGCGAGTGTAGGAAGCCGCACCCTCGGCGCAGATTCCGCCGATGTAGGCAGCGTTGTCAAACACAGAGAATCCGTGTCCCTTCATGATGTCCATCAGTTCGACAAACTTCATTCCGAATCGCAGGTCAGGCTTGTCGCTTCCGTAATATTTCATAGCGTCGCTCCAAGGCATGCGCAGGAACGGCTCGTTGAGCTCTACTCCACGAAGCTCCTTGAACAGGTGTTTCGCCATACCCTCAAACATCTCGATGATGTCTTCCTGCTCCACGAAGCTCATTTCGCAGTCGATCTGCGTGAACTCCGGCTGACGGTCGGCGCGCAGGTCCTCGTCGCGGAAGCATTTCACGATTTGGAAGTAGCGGTCGAATCCAGAGACCATTAGCAGCTGTTTCAGCGTTTGCGGCGACTGCGGCAAAGCGTAGAACTGTCCGGGGTTCATGCGTGAAGGCACGACAAAGTCGCGTGCGCCCTCTGGCGTCGAGCCGATGAGCATAGGCGTCTCCACTTCAAGGAAACCCTTGCTGTCGAGGTAGCGACGCACCTCCATCGTCATGCGGTGGCGCAGCTCGAGGTTTTTGCGCACGGCAGCGCGGCGCAAGTCGAGGTAGCGGTATTTCATACGGAGGTCGTCGCCACCATCGGTGTTGTCCTCGATTGTGAACGGCGGCACTTCGCTCTTGTTGAGTAGCGTCATGCTGTCAACGATTATCTCAATTTCGCCGGTAGGCATGTTCGCGTTCTTGCTCGACCGTTCCGACACCTTTCCCGACACTTGGATTACGAATTCCCTGCCGAGGTGGTTGGCAGCCTCGCACAACTGGGCGTCAACCTCGTTGTTGAACACCAATTGGGTGATGCCGTATCGGTCGCGAAGGTCGACAAAAGTCATGCCACCCATTTTTCGGGCGCGTTGCACCCATCCTGCCAGAGTCACAGTCTCGCCGGCGTTTGCCAGGCGGAGTTCTCCACAAGTTTTTGTTCTGTACATATTGTTATATTATATGTTTAAATATTCAAATTCAGAGACAATGCAAAAGTAGTACATTGCCGTGAAAAAAACAAGAGGCAGAGCCTCACGGCTCTACCTCTTCATAGCATATTATGAAAACTTTATTTAAAGGAATTGATTTTCATAAATTATTAGCGGAAGTTTATGATGTTGTTCGTCACCTCCTTGCCGCCCTTGAGCAAAGCCCAGAAGTCGCTTGTCAGCGCCTGGCCGAGCTGCTGCTTGCACATGTTTGCAAGTTGAGCGTCGTCGATTTTGTTTACCGCTGCGTTTTTCTTCACAACAGTGTAGACGAAGAGAGAGTTTGTGCCTTTTACAGGGCCATAAACTTTTCCGACTTTAGCGAACGGCACCTGACCGTCGAGGGCAGCCTCCATGTTAGGATAAGTGCCAACGGTTAAGGTCTGAACCGCGCTGTTCATCAAGCGAGCGTATCCGTTGATGTCGTTTGCCTTTCCGGCATATTTCTTGGCGAGCGCATCCGCCTTTTTGAGGTTGCGCGCCTTCATCTCGCAGTAAGCCTTAGTCTCAGGGTCGGACAACGGACGGAAACCGTCGTCGTAAACTTGAGCGAGAGCCACAACGATGAGCACGTCGTTGTCTTGCTGGATGGCAGACACTTCACCTTCCTTGGCGTCTTTGAAGAGCCAGTGGATAAGTTTCGAAGAGTTCTTCACCGAGTTTCCGAGCATAGCCTGGCTTGAAAGGACGACGTCTCTCATCGCCGTGTATGAGTGTTCGGCCTTGGCAGCGTTGTCGAAGAACGCCTGAGCCGTGTTGTTCTTGTCGAGGAACTTCTGGAGGTCGTTGAGCAAGTTTGCACGAGTGTCCTTGCTTGGGTCGACCACGAATGAAACTTCACCGATGTTATATACAGTTTTCGGAGCTTTCTTCTCTATAACCTTGCAGATAGCCGCGCCCTTGTCGGTAGAGTCGAGCACGAAATATTCGTCGCCGGCAGCGAGAAGTTTAGCCTTCTGCTCATCAGTCATAGCACCCTGCTGCAAAGCGGCGAAGATGTCGATTTCAGTAGTGTCGGCCTTAACGTCCTTAACCGCCTTTCCGGCATTGAGGTCGGCAAGGGCAGCGTCCTGTTTCTTCTTGTCGCCTTCCACCGGAGCCACGACAACCTTTACAGAGTCGATTTCCGAGTTCTTAGAGAGGAGACGGTAGATGGTGCGGTTGTCGCCGCGAGTGTAGATTTTAGAGATTTGACCAACGGCAGCAGAGTCAGCAAACTGCTTTGCGTCCATACCGAGGCTTGCGAGCTCGCTTTGACGCGCTTTGCGCTCGTTGATTGACAGCTCGTTGAACTGGCGCACGCCCTCAAGACCCTGAGAAGCGTGGAGAGCAGAGTCGACTCTTGCGAGGAACTTGTCGGCTTTCTGCAAGTCGGAGGCAGAAGGAACCACAGGCACAGTGATGTAGTAAGCCAGGCGCGCCTCCTCGTCGAGAGCGAAGCGGTTCTTTTCAGCGTTGTATACAGCCTTGATTTCCTCGTCAGAAACCTTGTAGTCGTCATCCTTCAACGAAGCGTAAGGAATAGCCACCATCTGCACATCGTAAGAGTTCATGCGTTGAGCCTTCATCGCCTCGATTTCGAGCGCGTTTGCTTGCACGGCGCCTTGGAAGAGCATACCGAATTTAGCTTGTTTCAACTGCTCAGTAGCGTCGTTTTCCTTAGTGAGCCACCAGTCCTGCGCAGCCTTCACCTGCTCGGAAGTCAAACCGAACTGGTTAGGGTTGAAGATGATTTTGCGGATGCTCTGCACCATCATCTCCTGCGAAGCAGCGTTGCCGAGGAGCGCGTTTGCCTTCTCGTTTCCCGCCAAGCTCTGAGCGAGCTGACCGAGGGTCTGGGCGAAGTCCTGGTCGCGCATAGCCATTTGCTTGTACATATAGTTTGACAGCTCGGTGTCAGTGACATCGATTCCGAGAGCGTCATACTCCTCATTGAAGAGCGTTTCCTGAATCATCGTTCCGAGCACTTGGTTCTGCACCGTAGCAGCGTCCTGCTGAGAAGCGTTTTTGTTTTGTTCAGTAAATTCGCTGTAGCGTTGCTGGAACGCCAGATAGTCGATTTTTTCGCCATCGACCTTAGCCACCGTAGTGCCGTCACCAAAGATGTTGCGGCCAGAGTTCAAGAAATCACCGATGATGAACGCCACAAGCGCCGCACCGATGATAACGAGCAGAAGTACGGATCTTTTCCGGATTTTCTCTAATGTTGCCATTTACTTATTTGTTTTTTAATTTTTTCCTTGATTAATAAAAAAGTGCTACACGAAGTAGCACGCAAAGATAGCGATTTTTGCCAACAACACAATAAGTAATAATAATTTTCTTTGAAAATCGGTGGATAAGTAGTAACTTTGCGGGCGAAAACAAATAATTATGTGGAAAAATTTGGCTGCTTGCAACCACAATAAAAAATGCTAAAACTGCGATTCTCCCCACGATTCTCAGCAAATTAGCTTCCACTTTAAACATTAAGCTTTAAGGACAGATGAACTATCTATTTACATCAGAATCAGTATCTGAAGGCCATCCAGACAAAGTGGCCGACCAGATTTCGGACGCAATTGTCGACAAATTGTTGGCATACGACCCCCAGTCAAAAGTGGCGTGCGAGACTCTTGTCACAACAGGACAGGTTGTTATCGCCGGAGAGGTCAAGTCGGAAGTCTATATCGACTTGATGGACACTACCCGTCGCGTAATCAACGAGATAGGCTATAACAAGAGCGAGTATAAATTTGACGGCGAGTCATGTGGTGTGCTCAACGCCATCCATGAGCAGAGCGCCGACATCAACCGAGGCGTAGAGCGCGAGAATGCGGACGAGCAAGGCGCCGGCGACCAGGGAATGATGTTTGGCTATGCCTGCAACGAGACCGAGAACTACATGCCGTTGACCCTCGACCTCGCCCATACGATCCTCCGCGAGTTGAGCGCCATCCGCCGCGAGCATAAGGAAATGACTTATCTGCGTCCCGACTCCAAGAGTCAGGTGACAGTGGAATATGACGAGCATAATCATCCTGTGCGCGTCCACACAATCGTTGTCAGCACCCAGCACGATGATTTTATCGCTGCTGGCGACTCATCGAAGGCAGCGCAGGACAAGGCCGACAGCGAGATGCTCGCCACCATCTACAATGATGTCAAGACAATCCTCCTGCCACGCGTTATCGCCAAGCTTCCGGAGCGGATCCGTGCCATGTTTGACGACCGCTTGATACTGCATGTGAATCCGACCGGCAAATTCGTGATCGGCGGACCTCACGGCGACACCGGACTTACCGGCCGCAAGATAATTGTAGACACCTATGGCGGCCGTGGAGCGCACGGCGGCGGAGCGTTCTCGGGCAAAGACCCATCGAAGGTTGACCGTTCGGCAGCCTATGCAGCGCGCCACATAGCCAAGAACATTGTAGCGGCAGGCGTTGCCGAGGAGGCCCTTGTGCAGGTTGCTTACGCCATCGGCGTAGCCGAGCCTGTGAGCCTTTGCGTGAACACCAACGGCACAGCCAAAGTGTCGCTTACCGACGCAGAGATTTCGGAGCTGGTGAGCAAAATCTTCGATATGCGTCCGGCAGCCATCGAGCGCAGGTTGAAGCTGCGTCAGCCCATCTATCAGGAAACGGCAGCCTATGGCCACATGGGCCGCAAGCCGGAGGTGGTAGAAAAGACGTTCTACTCGAAATATAACGGCGACAAGACAATGTCCGTTGAGCTGTTCACATGGGAGAAGCTCGACTATGTCGACAAGGTGAAAGAAGCGTTTGGCTTGTAGACGTCGAGGCACACGAAAAAAAGCGCCGTCGCGGAGGTTTCCGTGGCGGCGCTTGCAGTTATATCCAGTGTGTTTTAATAGAACAGCGTAAGTCCAGTTGAGAAGCATTTGAAGTCGGGGCCAAATTCTGGGTCGAGCACCGACATAGGGCAGTACTTGATGTAGACACCGATGGCTTTGAAGTTGAATTGTCCCATCACATCGACAGTCACCTTCCGCTGATGGATGTTGCTGTTTGCCAGCGTAACCTCATCGTTGTTGTTGATGTATTTAGTCTTCATGCTCGCGTGCGTGTTGAAGTTGACCACCGCTCCTGCGCTGAAAGAGAATCCCTTTCCGAACTTCTGGGTGAACGTAACCGGCATTGTCAGAGCGAACACCTTCAGACGAGAGAATTTAGGGTCGCTTTCCGGTGGATATTCGCCTAAATTAACGAATTTGCCGTCTTTCACGAAGCGAGTGTTTCCCGTCATTCGGAAATTTTTCCAGTCGAGACCGAGACCCAGCCTCAGCGACGTCCCGTTGCGCATAGGACTCCAAGACACCGCGATAATCCTGTCAAAGAAAATCTCGTAAGAGCTTGCCATTTTAGTATTCATCATCGGCGGGCAGTCGATAGCGTTTACAAATCCGAAGCCGAAACCACCGCAACTCACAGCGAATCTCGACCGCGAGCTATGGTTTGTCAGTTTGTCGACAAACGGGAGGTCGAAATTCCAGTCGTCGTGTTCGGAAACCGTCTCGTCGCTGTCGGACGGCATCTCCTGACTGTAGGCGTAAGAGTATTCGTGGTTTCCGTCCTCGCCGTATATTCGCACCGAAACCATTCCGTTTGACCGGTCGATGACCACCGAATCCGGATTCACCACCCGATGCGATAAGTCGACGGCGTTATCCGTCACCGAGTCGCATTCTTCATAATCCTGCGCGAAAGCGCTGCAGAAACAAGCTCCGAGAAGAAGGAGCAAAGCAGATTTTTTCATATCTAACGTGTTAAGAATTTTCGTTTCACTTCGTTAGGCGTCATCTTACCCTCCATGTATACCACAGCCGCCACAGCCTTGGTCTTCTGGTGCGACTGTCGGAAAAAGATGTAGGCATATTCGCCGCCTTCTTTTTTGAAAGCAAGGAATGCAAACACCAGCTGTCCGCCTTTCGCCCGCATCTCCTTGTCGGACGCCTTTCTCGCGTCGATGGCAACCAATTTCTCCATTTTAGAGGCAATCGCGCTGTTGCCGGTCACCTTAACGCTTCTGAACAGCGAAAGGTTTTCATATTTCAGCGATTTACCTTTCAGGATAATTTCCTCCACGTCCTGCCGTTTCGCATATCCGCTGTTGAAAATCTGAGCGATTGCAAGATTCTCCTGCGCGCCAGCCGCGATGAAGGAAAAGAAACAAAGGGATAAAACAATCAGAAAATTTCTCATAATGAAGTCAATTATTGAAAGATTCGACAAAAAAGTCGTCCATCTGCCTTTCGACAGACAACTCCTGCGCCTGTTGCGCCATTTCATCCATAGTGGAATGCATCTGAGCCATGACAATCGCCTCGTCGGTGTGTTTTGTGCCGTTGATGTATGCCACGCAAGAGTCGCCTCCGTCGGCGGCCAGCGATACCGCAGTCATCACCACCGCCACCACCGCCGCCGCTGCCGCCGACAGGAAGACCGTGCGGCGGCGCCGCCGGTGGTATCGCCTTGCGCCGACAGCCGCCAATCCCATTACCGCCCTTACATCATTGAATTCGCTGCCCGCCTGTCCGGAAGCGATGAATCGGCGCAATTCGCGCTCCTCCTCCTCCGAAGTGCCAGCCTCGAAAAAGCGTTCGGCAAGCGCTTTCCAATAGTCATTGTCGGAATAATCGTTCATAGCCATTATCGTTTGTTATAGCATTCTCTAATTTTTTTGCGCGCCCTCGACAACTGCATTCTCACCGCCGCAGGCTCCATATTCAGCCGGTTTGCAATCTCGTCATATCCGCGCTGCTCGTAGTCGTGCAAGCGGATTATGGATTGTTGTGCCGGCGACAGGCACGAGTCGATCAGCCTTTGCACCCGTTCGAAAATCTCGTCGGCAGATTCGGAGTCGGCACAATCGGCATAAGCGTCGGCAGCCAGCGGCTCTGTTGGGTGCGCCTGTTTCCTCCTCCACTCATCGATGCCAATGCTCCGCACCGTGGTTTTTGCAAACGCCTCCGCCTCCGCTTCGGAACAGATGTCGGGATGCCGGCACCACAGTCGGCAGAAAGCCTCCTGCAGAGCGTCCTCCGCATCTTCCTCCGAAGGGAAGAAACGCGCCGCGAACCGCAGGATTTTTGCCCGCATTTCCGAGAACGCCGATGTCAGAGGTTTTTGTTCAGTATCCATGTTCCGATTTACTTTCACATAAGAATACGCAAACATAGTCTATTTGTAACATAAAAGAAAGAAAAAAATCGCAGAAAGTCTCCTTTTTCCGAAATCTTGGGTTGTGGCGGTGATAATTTTGCAGTGTTGAACCTAAAAAACAAAAATCAAAATGGAAAACACAGAAGAGAAAAACAACAATCCGGCAACCGGTGCAGCCCTTGAAGAGGCGGTGCTGAAGTATCTTGCCGACAACCATCCCGACGACGACCAGGCACTCGATGAGATGATGCAGCTGCTCCAAGGCGAATCCGACAAGCTTGTTGAGGCAGTGTATAAGGGACTCCGGTATGCCCGCGATGTCGACGCCGCATCAGCCGACGGCTATCTCCGCGGACGCAATGAAGCCGTAGAGCAGAAGCGCAACGCACAGCAGGAACGTCCGAAAGACGACGGCGGCGCCCCTACCGACTACGACCTTCCGCTGCTCCGCAACATCCGCCGCAGCGTGTGGGACTGAGTCAAGACAAACAACCAATTTTATCAACATTAAAACACGAAAGACTATGAAAAACACAATCAAGAAAATGATTAAAGCAATTGCAGGCATTTGCGCCCTTGCAGCAGTATTCGCGATGAGCGACAACACCGGCGGCACGGCATTGGCGATGAGTGTGGTGGCAGGCGTGGCAGGCGGCAAGCACGTCATCAACGAGCCCCTGACCGTTGCGCTGACCAACGTAGAGTCGCCCGACCTTCTTGTCAACGAGATTGACCGCCGACTGGTGAAAATCCGTCCAATGGCAACCCCCATCGACCAGTTGTCGCGATGGGCAGGCGCCAAGAAGTCGGGCAGCATGGTTGTTGACTATTACAGCGTAGACACCCGTCCGACGTCGACCAAAGTGACACGAAGCGTGGAAGGCTGTTCGGACAACGTCGGCGCTTCGCGTTTCCAGAAAGTGCAGCTGCCGGTTGAAAACGCCGACCTTTTCGAGGCGTCGGAAACGGTGCTTGTGAGAGGCGTCGGCGGCTATAAGCCCGACGGAAAGACAAAGAGCAACCAAGACCTGGTGCTTTACGTGTTGCGGAAGAGCGAAGACGGAGCATCGATCAGCGCGGTCACCGTCAACGGACAGACCATCGGCGAGTTTGAAAACTGCATACCGACGATACCCGAAGGCACAATGCTTGTGCGCATGGGGCGCGCCGCGTCGGAGCTCGACGTGCAGACCCCGCAGTTTGAGGCCTTGCCCCAGAAGTCGCAGAACTATTGTCAAATCTTCAAGATGCAGATAGAGCAAAGCACATTGCAGAAGATAGCCAACAAAGAAGTGGGATGGACATTCAGCGACCAGGAAGAGGCAGCAATCTACGATATGCGTCTGGGCATGGAGAAAAACTTCCTATTTGGCGTAAAGAGCCGAGTGGAGGATCCCGGCAAGCACGAAACCATCATGCTCACCGGCGGCATCTGGGACCAGGCAGGCGGCGAGTTCCACTACAAGAAGTCGTCGCTGACACAGAAGTCCATGATTTCGATGATGCGTCAGGCATTTACCGGCAATGCCGGCAACAAGCGCAAGGTGCTTATCGGCGGCAGCGGCCTCATCGAGCTTCTCAACCAGATGGAGCAGACCAAAGTTGTCATGGCCGGCGAGAACATCGTCAAGTGGGGCATCGACTTCTCGGAGATGCACTCCAAGTTCGGCAAATTGTACATACTGCTGTCTGAGGTGTTTGACGAGTGCGGAATGGAGTATAACGGCATGATAATCGATCCGGAATACCTGCAGAAGTACAGCCATATTCCCTTCACCACCGAGCAGCTCAACTTGAAGCAGGCCGGCGTGCGCAACACCGATGCCCTTGTGCTCACCGAGGCATCGTGCATGACGCTCCGCTATCCAAAAGCCCACCTACGCATCATCGGCGAATAGGGCAACCCCTTGAAACGAGACAGAACCGACAGAACTTTTCCTGCCGGTTCTGTTCTTGCTTTTTTATGAATTTGCGTAGCGGAAATGGCATTTTTGGGAAAAAGCGTTCGGTTATTGACTTGTTTGTAGTAATTTTGGAATGCCGTTTCCGCAATAAGGAAAAGGCTTTATGGAATAAAAAAAAGTATATGATAATGAAAAAAGCAATGATTCTGGCAGTGGCAGCGTCGGCTGCGATGCTGAGTGCGTGCCACACGTCGGGCAAGGTGGATAATCTCACGATTAACGTAGACGCAGTGTCGTCGGCAACAACGGCTGTTGATGTGCCGTATAAGGTAGCCAACGGTTATTTTGTCCGCAACGATGTCAAGAAACTGCCCAATGGAAAGATTTCCAAACAGAAAGATTTTGAGGCATCGTTCGGAATGGCAGCTGTTATGGGCAATGACGGACGTCCGACGGAGATTGACTTCAATAATCAATATGTCATCGCGGTGTCGAAACCAGTCACCGACCGTCTGACAGAACTTGAGCCCGTTAGCCTGAAGGGCGACGGCGATGGCGGGCTGGTGTTTGTCTACCGCACGAAGGCAGGCCAACAGCTCAGCTACAGCATGCAGCCGAGCCTGGTGGTTGTGGTCGACAAGAAATATCGCGGCATGGTGAGCATCCGCGAGGAGAAGTAGGCAGACGCACAGCCGGCTGAAAAAAGCGAAAGCGCGGCGGCACAAATGTGCTGTCGCGCTTTCGCTTTGTAGTCCCGCCGAGAATCGAACTCGGATCTAAAGTTTAGGAAACTTCTA
>UMHN01020250.1_pt1 | contig 10391 bp, 9 predicted proteins | sample 1965541 | NCBI WGS metagenome assembly UMHN01 (sample SAMEA4836099, study PRJEB28245) | human gut metagenome | biome: gut microbiome; material: fecal sample | place: Denmark | collected 2008
CTTAGGAGGCGAACCCTCTATCCTACTGAGGTACTGAGACATTTTCATAAATCTATTCAATTTTATCTAGTTATCATGTCAAAAGGCGATTGCTCCACCTGACCCTTAGGAGGCGCTTGTTATATCCATTTAACTAAGGAAACAAATATCTGTTTTGGGCTTAAAATCAAGATTTTTCGATGATTTCTGCTTTCGCAGTCAGTGTCTGAATTATCCATCAGTCTAAGCCTTTTCTTTTTCAGTATACCAGATGGTATCTATGTACCATCTGGTATACTGTATTGTCTAATTGAAATTGTACTATATCCTGATTAAAATTACAAGAGTATAATTAATTTTTCAGGAATTTAGAAATATTGTTACTGTTCTAAAAATGTACCTGTCCCTGAAGCCAGATATTGGCTCTCAGCCTTCTTCCTATAGTTGGCTCGCCTAAAAGGTCTTCTCTGTTAATACAGACATCAAACTGCATATTATTGCATTCGACAGTCATCTGTACAATTTCTTCTCCTGTCAAAATATTTTTGAATGTATGAACATCCAGAATTTCTCCCAGAATACTGTACTGATCGCACTGAATTCCATATGGCATAAAATAGGATTCTACTATGGAAAAAAGATCCTCTGTTGCAATTCTCTGAGAAATCATGGAGTATGTATCCATATCCTCCATTGTAAGACTTTCCATTGCTTCTTCGTCTCCATCTCTGGCAGCTGCAATCAGATTGCTTCTGTTTTTCATAACCTCTTTTTCCACTTTTACTGCTTCTTTATCTTTCATTGCAGGAAGTAAAACCCGTCCTTCTTCTGCAAGTCCAGTCAAAGTCACCGGCTGTGCACCCAGATTCTCTTTTCCCTTTTCCTGTAGATATTCTGCAGCATTCTGAAGATAAAAAATCAAAGTAATTCCTATTCTCAGGTCATCACAGGCTCCTGCAAATGACTCTCTGTCCAGATGTCTTTCCACAGTTACCTGCTCCTGGGTGGTAATTCCGGTTCCTCTGAAAAACGGGAAATAGTAATCCACATGAAAACGATTATATTCGTCATACTGACCACACACTGTAATACCGCAGTCACATCCATAATTCTTTGAAAACTCTGTAAAAATGCCATCCGGATGATCTTCAACAGCTATTTTTTCATCATAGTTCCTTACAGTATCTCCGATAATTTCTTTTATCTCTTCCCTGCTTCTGACTTTGGAAAAACCAACCGCCCTCAGATAACTGTGCACAAAAACACCTCCATACCCGTTTTATGCACGGGTCTTTTTCTCAATCTTTTTCATACCGCCCATGTATGGCTGAAGTGCTTCCGGAATGTTTACAGAACCATCTGCATTCAGATTGTTTTCAAGGAAAGCAATCAGCATTCTCGGCGGTGCTACTACTGTATTATTTAATGTATGAGCAAGATATTTCTTTCCATCCTCACCATTGACACGGATCTTCAGACGACGAGCCTGAGCATCGCCAAGGTTGGAGCAGCTTCCTACCTCAAAGTATTTCTTCTGTCTTGGAGACCATGCCTCTACGTCTATGGATTTCACTTTCAGATCAGCCAGATCGCCGGAGCAGCATTCCAGTGTACGAACCGGAATATCCAGAGAACGGAACAGATCAACTGTATTCTGCCATAATTTTTCAAACCACATTTTGCTGTCTTCTGGCTTGCATACAACAATCATTTCCTGCTTCTCAAACTGGTGAATGCGATAAACGCCTCTTTCCTCAAGACCATGAGCTCCTTTTTCTTTACGGAAGCATGGGGAATAGCTGGTAAGAGTTTTTGGAAGCTCCTGCTCCGGAATGATCTGGTCAATAAATTTACCGATCATAGAATGCTCACTTGTTCCAATAAGGTAAAGATCTTCACCCTCAATTTTATACATCATAGCATCCATTTCCGCAAAGCTCATTACACCTGTTACCACGTTGCTGCGGATCATAAAAGGCGGTACACAGTAGGTAAATCCTCTGTTGATCATAAAATCACGGGCATAGGAAATTACTGCGGAGTGAAGTCTGGCAATATCTCCCATCAGATAATAAAATCCGTTTCCTGCAACTCTTCTGGCACTGTCCAGATCAATTCCATCAAAGTTTTCCATGATTTCTGTGTGATACGGGATCTCAAAATCAGGAACAACCGGCTCTCCGAATTTTTCAACCTCAACGTTTTCACTGTCATCTTTTCCAATAGGTACTGTAGGATCAATGATATTCGGAATTACCATCATATCCTTCAGAAGCTCTTCTTCTACTTCTTTTTCTCTTGCAGAAAGTTCATCAATACGTGCTCCGGAAGCAGCCACCTGCTTTTTAATTTCCTCTGCCTCTTCGCGTTTTCCCTGTCCCATCAGAGCGCCAATCTGTTTGGAAATTTTATTTCTCTCAGCTCTTAACGCCTCAACCTCCTGCTTAATGGCTCTGTTTTCTTTGTCCAGCTCCAGAACCTTGTCTACCAGTTCCAGCTTGCTGTCCTGGAATTTATTCCTTATATTCTGTTTTACGATCTCCGGATTTTCTCTTACAAACTTGATATCTAACATGATTTTCCTCCTCAAAATTTAACTTTTAATTTAATTTGTCAGTTTCATCCTCTTCCAGTTCTCCCAGTCCAAAATTGACAGCTTTTCTTAATGCCTCAACTTCTTCCTGGCTGAGCATTACATAAGATTCACCTTTTACAATTTCCTTCAGATAAAGGAAACAGTTATCGCGACTGTGAACCGCATTTAAGATCAGACCTGTATTTTCTTTATCAAGAAGAGCAAGCGCAAAGCTGAGTTTGCCGCCTACGTCATCAAAAGCATCGTATTTTTCTACTCCATACTTGCTGAAGATCACTCTGAAATTTTTGACAATCGACTTTATTGTCTGCTCATGATTTTCCTTTGCCTCATAGAGCCGGTCAATCTGTGCAAATTTTCTCATAAATGTCTTTTCCAGTGACTGTGCATCGCTGCCCTTCATAAACATCTTATATTTTCTCTCTAGCCTGCTCAGTCTCAAACTATAGCTTATCATACTTCCAATCAAAATAATTACAATAATCAAAAGTATGATAATAATAATTCCGGGATCAATTCCTATATTTTCAAAAATAGCACTCATATGATCTGATCCCCCTTTTATCCAATAGACTCAAACAGATCAATGATCCGTTCCAGGTCTTCTCTGGAGTAATACTCGATTTCTATTTTGCCTTTATTATTCTTCTTTCTGTGAATAAATACTCTTGTACCTGTGATTCCTTTCATTTTTTCTTCCAGACTTTCGTAAACAGCATCCTCTGCTGAGTTTGAAACTGTCTCTTTCTGACGTGAAGGTTTCAAAATTTTCCGCACAAGAGCTTCTGTCTCACGAACACTCAGTTTATGATCAAATACTTTTAAAGCGATCATTTCTTGTGTTTCAAAGTCAGAAATCCCCAGAATTGCACGGGCATGTCCGGCAGATATCATTTCATCCACAACCATTTCCTGAACCCGCGGTGAAAGTTTCAAAAGACGAAGAGAATTTGTTACTGCTGTCCGGCTCTTTGAAACCCGTTCCGCAATCTCATCCTGTTTTAAATGAAATTCTTCAATTAAACGCTTATATGCCTGAGCCTCTTCTACCGGATTCAAATCTTCTCTCTGTATATTTTCAATCAGAGAAATTTCAACAATCTCCTGATCTGAAAACTCTTTTATTACAACAGGAACTTCTTTTAATCCAGCCATTTTTGCAGCTCTCCAACGTCTTTCACCAGCTATGATCTCAAAATAGCTCTTCTTATCAGATACAAGAAGCGGCTGCAAAATTCCATATTGTTTTATTGATTCAGATAACTCCAATAATGCATCCTCATCAAACTTTTTACGTGGCTGTTCACGATTTGGCTCCACTTTTGAGATTTTTACAATTACTGGACCGCCTGCTGTTTTTTCTTCTTTCTTTTCAGAGGTTTTCACAGGATGAACTGCTGTTTTTTCTTTTGTATCCTTTGCTCCTGATTTTGAAGGAACAGACTTTTCCGGAAAAAGCGCATCAAGACCTCTTCCAAGCCCGGATTTTTTTACTGCCATCATTCACCCTCCCTGTTTATTACTTCTTCTGCTAACAAACGATAGCTTTCTGCTCCTGCGGAGCGTGAGTCATAAATAGTGATTGGCTGTCCATAACTGGGGGCTTCCGCAAGTCTTACATTCCTGGGAATAATTGTCTTATAAATATTCTGCTGAAGATTATCCTTAACATTTTCCACTACCTGCAAAGATAAGTTTGTTCTGGCATTATACATAGTAAACACAACGCCTTCCATAACAAGACGTTTGTTTAATCTTTCTTTTACCAGATCAATTGTATGTATCAGCTGAGATAAACCCTCCAAAGCATAATATTCACACTGTATTGGCACAAGAACCGATGTAGCTGCTGTTAAAGCGTTAATGGTCAGCATATTTAAAGATGGCGGACAATCCATAATAATATAGTCATATTTTCTGCGTATTTTGTCCGTTATTCTTTTTAAAATATACTCTTTATCATCTACGCCAATCAGTTCTATTTCCGCACCTGACAAATTCACATTGGATGGAATTAAATCCAAATTTTCCACTACGTTTTTAACAATTGTACTTTTTGCATCTGCCTGTCCCAGCAAAAGCTCATACAGCGTGTTCTCCACTGCATTTTTATCAACTCCCAGGCCACTGGTTGTATTTCCCTGCGGATCAATATCTATTGCTAAAACTTTTTTCCCTTTTTCCGCAAGGCAGGCTGACAGATTGATGGCTGTTGTTGATTTGCCAACCCCACCTTTTTGGTTAGCTACCGCTATTATTCTTCCCAATTTTCTTCCTCCTTTTGAGGGATTATAGAGATGTTTTCATTATAGCACTTTTATATGTATTGTTCCACTCTATGTTTCACGTGAAACATTAAATTTTAGGAAACTCTCTAAATTAATTATTGTTAATATTCAACAATTTTATACACTTTAAGAAAATATTTTTTATCATTGCTTAATCATAATTTATTCAGAATACCATAACTGAACAAATACCAATTTTTTCACAATAGAGTCTGCAATATACGGGCATAAAAATCGTTAATCTCAGCATGCAAGTCTCACATGGACAGAACAAATCAGCAAAAAAGCTTGTGCTCTTTTCAAATTTGCTCTTTTACAGCAGAATACCTAAAGCAGATAGATTTGTACTTTTCTGGCACAGTTTATAATTCAATATTTCCTACTCACCTATAAATAAACAAGTATCCGTTTGTAAATAAAGAGCTCCGTAATATACAGCAAAAAAGATTCATTAAAGCTTATATGTTGTTAAAGAAAAATGAAAAACAAATTTTGTATAATAAAATCTGTGATATGAGAACACAATGAAATGTCAACCTCTATATATACGTCTCATAAAGACAAACAACGAAGATTTGTGTACATTTTCAAATGTTTGCATTTACAGCTATAAATATGAAATCTAAAAAAGTGACATAAAGGACGTAAAATTTTCGCTGATTAATCTTTGTATGTCATATATAAATTTAATAATTCTTTTATATATGCCGCAATGCATATATAACTTTCACTTTTAAAAATCTGATACTTACACATTTATAAATTTTACTGCTTCATAACTATAAAATCTTTGATGACATTTTACTCATAGAAATTTATATTCTCTAACTATAAATCAGTAAATATAGAATTTTGCACAATAGAATCGAATCTATCATATACAAGCATAAAAGAAATATCAAGCTCTATATGCGCATCTTATAAAGACAAATTTTCGAGGATTTTGCGCACTTTTTCAAATTTGCTCATCAATAGTTCTCTAATGTAATTTACGATCAATCCCTATTCTGGTAGCTGTCCCTAAATAAGAATAGAATCCCACAAAACATCAATGACACCACTTAGTTTTTAAAGTAGGCATAATATACAAACCGATGAAAATATTTATCAAGAATAATATAATTTATATATCAAGGCAATAAAATAAAGCCTTTATATGTTTTCCCCGTAGGTGCCCATTTATTTACAAAGTTTCACGTGAAACATTATTAATTTAATTGAACTTTATAAAAGCAATAGAAAGCTTATAATTTTTATACTGATAATGCCTCATCTAAATGCATTACACAAGTATGTTTCACGTGAAACATACTCATTCTTCAAATGTAAAAACAGCTGATCTCTGTTGATTTATTTACAATTTTTATAAGTGTTCTGTTTGTAGGCGCTAAATCAACAAGTAATAAATTTTATATCTTTAAATAAGCAAATCTGAAAAAGTACGCAAAATTCTTATTGCCTTATCTTTGTGGGATGTACATATAGAATCTAAAGCTTCTTTGTGTCCTTATATTAGAGGTACTATTATATAAAATTCTGTATTTGTTCATTTATCGTTTTATATAATAAAATCTAAAGTATGCCACTAATATTCTTCAGGTTTTATAGATATATTACATAAAATAAATACGACATAATTTTGAACTTATCAGTATCCATGTAATAAGTAAATTAAAAATCATACAAACCTCTCTTGGGTGTATCTCTGTGTAGTGTTATATAAAAATTGTTTGTGTCCACATATTATAATCCCCATTATATAAGGTTTAGTGTTTACTTGCTTATAAATTATTGTGTTATCTTATATCTGCCATTCCCCATATACGCACATTAGAGAAAAATGTTTCACGTGAAACATCTTTCTTTTTCAAATGTAAAAGTCCTCCCCTTCTCATGACCATTTACATTTTTTGATAAGTGTTTGTTTAATGAACAGATATCAGATTTCGTATAGTAGAATCAAAATCTAAAGTATACCACCAAAATTTTCCAATTTTTATGGATATATTTCATAGAAGCAAAACATAATTTTGAATTTATAATCATCTATAAACGAGTAAAATAAAAATCGTACAAACTTCCCCCGGAGTTATCTCTGTGCAATTTTATATGTACAGAAGAGAGTTTGTTTACGTCTTCATATTATAAACTCCATTGTATAAAATTCATTATTTACTTATTTATAGATTATTGTGCTATCTTATATCTGATATTTCCCCATATAAGCATGTCAGAGAAAAATGTTTCACGTGAAACATCTTCTTTTTTCAAATGCAAAAGTCCTCCCTTTCTCATAACCATTTACAGTTTTGATAAATATTTGCTTATACGCTGTAAATGAACAAGTATCAGATTTCGTATAGTACAATCAAAATCTAAAGTATACCACCAAAATTTTTCAATTTTTATGGATATATTTCATAGAAGCAAAGCATAATTTTGAATTTATGATCATCTATAAACGAGTAAAATAAAAATCGTACAAACTTTCCCTGGGGTTATCTCTGTATGATTTTATATGTACAGAAAAAGTTTGTTTATATCTTCATATTATAAACGCTATTGTATAAAATTTATTATTTACTTATTTATAGATTGTTTCGCTATCTTATATCTGACATTTCCCCATATACGCACATCAGAGAAAAATGTTTCACGTGAAACATCCTTTTTTTCAAATGCAAAACAACTCCCTCCGCCGACTCATTTAAAATTCTTAATAAGTGTTCTGTTTATAAGGTGTAAATAAGCAAGTACCCGATTTTACTATGTAAAATCCAAAATATATCACCAAAGTATTCCAAGCTCTATAGATATAACTATTACACATTATATGTGTTATCATCATTCTCCCTTCTAAACAGTGAAAAAAGAATGTTTCACGTGAAACATTCTTTTATAGGCATACTATTTTAAATCAAATATTTATTCCCTCTTATATAATTACATTTATTTCATTTCAATGTTAAAACACAGATATTCTTTAGCTCCTCTCTGAATTCTATTATTTACTGGCAGCATAAAATATCAACAACTCATGTTTTCTTGAAATCTATGTAGCCAGTAAATACAAAGTTTTCAACTCAAAAGAATTTTTGTTATATCTGTGCTCTATAATGATATATTATTTATACAATATCTTTATTTTTTAATTATTTTTCAGAATTTCTTTTATTTCAGGAATTGTTTTTCCCTGTTCTCTTAACGATTTGATATAATAAATACGTTCCAGGCTTTCTTCTCTCCTATATCTCCTTGTAAGATTGTGTTCTGCCTGCTCAAAGGAAATCATTCCCTCTTCTGTATAAAATTTAAGCGTACTGTATCTCATATCTGTAAGTCTGACCAGCTCGCCAATCGTGACATACTCCGATTGCTGAATAACCTCCATGCTTCTCTGTCTTGACACATCTATTCTCCTTAATTTGTATTCATAACAGTCAGGACAGTCATTATAGCAATAAGATTTTCAATATAATCAATCATTTCTTTTATCAGTAGTCCGGAATCAGAATTTACAATTTCTTTCAGCTTATGCCTTATTTCCTTCTGTTCAAAAGATGAAAAGTATTCTTTCATGATTTTGCTTCTCTCCAGAAGGGCAACCAGGCAGGCTATGTCCTCTGTTATTTCTCCATCCTCCAGAAGTTCTGATCTGATCAAATCTACTACATAATGAACAGCCTGTTTTGTAGGAACATAATTTTTTCGTTTACTAATTATACCAGATTCTGTAATGCTTACAAGTCCCATCTCTTCTAAAGAGGTACCTACTGCGCCAATAAGCTCCCTTAATTTCCTGTCTGAAAATGAATAATTATATTCTTCTATAATTTTTTCTATTTTTACAGGTTTGGGCTGATTTATAAAATTATATAAAGGTTTCAGATACATTTTTTTAGCCGGAAGCTCACCGGTTACTCTTACCTTCTTTTTCTCCAGCACAATACAATTTTCCATTTTCAGTTCTAAAAGACCGGAGGCAACCACACACACCAGTTTTTCCACATTGAATCCTGAAATCTTTCCTTTTCCATGCATTGCACAAATTAAATATTCCTGAGTAATTGACAAATCTCTCATTTCTTTTTCCTCCTTAAACCTCTTCAACTCTCAAAGTCTGTTCCTTTTACTTTGTTTCTCATACCTTACCTGGCGCTTTCAATCTCTGTAATTTTCAAAGATGATGTGAATCTATTTTTCCTGAATTTATTATAGATTTCTTTACACTTCTACTTTCAAAAGCGCTTTCAGCATTTTAAAAACAAGAATTTTTTTCATCTCTGCTTTCAGAGTTTTAAATAATGTCTTTTATGCCATATGTTTATAGAAGTGATTACTATCTACTCGCCACTTGCTACTTACGATTTAAAGATACATTCATTTTATAACTCTGTCAATATTTTTATTAAAATTTTATTTTCTACTACTATAAAGAACAAATGCAGAGTTTTGCATAATAGAATCCATACAATATGGATGCAAAGAAAAAAGAAAATTAAAACTCTATATATACACCGCACAAAAATAACGAGAATTTTGTGCGCTTTTTCACATTTCCTCATTATATAGTCCTATTGAATAAAAAAGAAACTTCCCATACAGAACGAATAAGAAAGTCTCTCATATTTGCGCATACAGATTTTACTTTTTCATTTCAGGATTTTCTATCACGTTGCTTTTGATAGCAATATTTTAACAAGCTATAAATGAACTAATGCCAAATTTTACACAGTAAAATCTGCAATATACTGCCACAAAAGAAACATTAATCTCGACATGTAAGCTTCACAAAGATAAACCAGCGAAAAATTTATGCTCTTTTCCGTATTTTATCATTTAAAAGAAGAAAAATATATTTATAACTATAAATGAGCAAATTTGAAAAAGTTTACAAAATCATCACGAAGTTGTCTTTATAAAATGCACATATAGAGCTTAATATTTCTTTTATGTCCGTATACTGCGGATTTTATTGTGTAAGATTCGATATTTACTCATTTATAGTTTATAAGATTACAAAAAGCCCCAAATTAAAGTATCACTAAAAACGCCGTGATAAACAGCTCACAGCATGAGATCTGATTATCACGGCTTACAATTCATTTTGAAGTAAATAGTTTTCACCCCAGTTACACAGTTCATCAAGAATTGGAGTTAAAGTTCTTCCAAATTCAGTTAAAGAATATTCTGTTTTTGGCGGAACCACCGGGTAAACCTTACGGTTAATCAATCCATCTTTTTCCAGCTCACGAAGCTGTTGCGCCAGCATTTTTGGAATACGCTTATGAATCTCACTGTACCATAATGTTTAATTCATTAAGTGCCATAAAATGACAGCCTTATATTTTCCGCCGATTAATTGAATGGTTGCTTCAACGGGGCAATTAAAACCACAGCAATTACTTTCCATAATGTTCTCTTACTTTCTTTTCAGGTAGTATATTACAAAATAGTGCGTTCTTGTCTAATAAAGTATTACAGATATAATTATAGTACAGGTTGACCTGATTCACAAGAACAAAGGA
>UMHN01025361.1_pt1 | contig 10248 bp, 8 predicted proteins | sample 1965541 | NCBI WGS metagenome assembly UMHN01 (sample SAMEA4836099, study PRJEB28245) | human gut metagenome | biome: gut microbiome; material: fecal sample | place: Denmark | collected 2008
GTGTATTGACATGGGTTGCCGGTCCGTCCAAAGGTATCTTTGCAGTGGGCAAGGCGGGTTATCTGCCTCCGTTCTTCCAGAAGACAAACAAGCTGGGAGTGCAAAAGAACATACTTTATGTTCAAGGTATAGCCGTAACCGTATTGAGCCTCTTGTTCGTGGTTATGCCTTCGGTGCAGAGTTTCTATCAGATTTTGTCACAGCTGACGGTTATTCTTTATCTCATCATGTACATGCTGATGTTCTCCGGAGCCATTGCCTTGCGCTACAAGATGAAGAAGCTGAACCGCCCGTTCCGCATCGGCAAAGGCGGCAACGGCCTGATGTGGTTCATCGGTGGTTTGGGATTCTGTGGTTCATTGCTTGCATTTGTGCTGAGCTTCATCCCTCCAAGCCAGATTTCCACCGGTAGCAATGCCGTATGGTTCTCCGTACTGATTATCGGTGCGCTTGTTGTGGTGATTGCCCCGTTCATTATCTACGCTGCCAAGAAGCCAAGTTGGATTGATCCGAACACAACCTTCGAGCCGTTCCACTGGGAAGAACAGCCCAATACGCAAGTTGCAGATAAAACCATCTCTAAAGAATAAAGAAGAGACTTGGCATACCATAACTACACATAAGTTCCCCCTTTCCACGCTTGGAAAGAGGGAACTTTCAAACAAACAAATAAGCACAGACAGTGATTCACATCCTCATCCGGCCCAAAACCAAAGAACGAATCGAGGGCGAGGAAAAACCCGGCCCTCTAAACTCCCCGGTGTTCCTTAAGGGCAATCAATAACAATACCCTGAGAATAAACTAAAAACATAGAATAACATTATTTCTTGATACAAGGTTGCTGCACAACTTTGCAGTGCAACAACTTCGCAACAAAGCGGCTACTGTCAGTTGCCGCGGACACAGCGCACAGGAGTAGCACACATACGACCTAAGCCGGATGTTACCGGAGATACCAGATCATTAGTTCCAAGCAGACAACTCCCCGTCGTACTAATATTTGTGCTATTACCACTCGGCGACGTTACTACCCTGCCGGTATTATCATAGGGCGAAGCCGACCAATAATAAATTCCTAGTCCAAGATCTGCAATTGTTGTAGTATTGAAACGAGCACCGACTGCCGGATAGAACGCCACATTGCTTCCATCACTATTTTCCGAATTTCCGGCAGTTAAGAAACGACGCCCAAACGCCGGAAACTGTGAGTTTGCGAAACCGTCCGTATTACCAGTAATGATCTGTTTATCAGCAGTAACTACATTAAACTCAGCCGCAGTGGTCGTATTATATTCAGTTGTAATAGTCGAAAAGTTTGTCCATACATCCTGTTCAGGCATGTGATAACCATAAGGACAAGGGTCATAAATGGTTTTCGTTACAGGTTTCGTTCCAAATGCATTGCTAGTACCTGATTCAGTAATCAAACCACTACCCCACAACTTATTGGATACTTTCCAAGGAAGCGAGTTCCAATGTGCTGCCCAAAGCCAATTAAAAGAAGGAGTCTTTCCGTCACCTCCATACTGGGTAGCCCTATCATTGGTACTCATCACAAACATTGACGGATGCTCTACTACATAGGCAAGTTGTGCTATAATAGCTGCTCTGTCAGTTTTCTTTTCGCTTGGCACTTGACTCCATATTAAGAATTGAGAGTAGTTGGCTTTCGTAACCAACTGCCCATTTGCATCATAAGAGGGAATAAGCTCTGCATTGTCCGTCTTTATCATCTCACCCGGTCCGGGGAACGGGTCTTTACGACCAAACTGATAAAACAGGCCATACGTCTTTATAACCTCCTCTGCCGTTTTAGAAGCCGGCATTGCGCTCGCAGCACCCAAATTACGGTCCATCATATTGAAAGTCCGTTTAGTTATGTTTTCATACCCGGTAATATTGTTACGAGGGCGCGTCTCGTATTTCTGTACCTTGATGTTATCTCCGTCAAACGCTGCCGTTGCCCAGATATGCCAGCTCCAAAGGATTTTGGAAGCGCCGTCTTTGGCGGCAACCACTGCATTGCCCTCAGGAGCACTGCCCAGCTTGAACACGATATAGCCGTTGCGGGAATAGCCCACGTAGTCCAGTGTGTGGATAGTCCCATTGTTATCGCGGGTTTCCCACACAAGGCCTGCCTTGACGGGAGAAATCTTATCACCCGCAGGAATTACGGCTCCCGTATAAGAGATATCCTCCGCAGTCTGCGCACCATTGCCGCGGACTGTGGCCTTGAAGCGATACCATTTATTGGCATCGGTGGTTTTCACCACATAGCAATTGGCTGTCCGCGTTCCGGCAGCACTCAAATCCTTGCCCACCAGCACACGACCGTCGTCCAAGTTAGTGCCTCTAATGCTGGCATTCACTGTATATTTCGTATTGCGTGTCACATTGAAATCGGCAGGGTCGTTATCTCCCAGATAAATGGCATAGGCTACATCGCGGGCCGTACCATTCTGAGGGGTATAACTCCCTTCTATCAGGATATACGTAGCCGTAGCGGGCGCATTGCCCTCGTAGCGGTCTTTCCAATCGGTCAGGGAGGTGGTTCCCGCCTTGTTTTCAGGGATGTACCAAGTAATTGTGTTGGAGTTATCGCTCGTGTAGTCGGTAAGCTCTGCCGAAGTAGTCGGAGCAGTCGATTCTACATAATAGAGTTTCTTTGCTACATTCATCAGCTTGATGGCGCTCACTGTAAATAAATCAGCTCCATTCGGAAGAGTCAGGTTCAGGCTGACTTTGGCAACCGAACGGGTCAGTGAGACTGCAAGTGTGTTGGCCGTATTCGAGTCGAAGTTGTCGTTGCTGCCGCACATAGGCAGGTTATCACCTGTTCCTTTGCCCGAAGTCACTTCGGCTGCCAGCTTCTTGAAGTCGGCCAGTGTGCTTCCGTATGCCACTCTCGAAGTCAGGTCGCCCACGTTTGCCAGCACATATACGGTGCACGCGCCCATTCCCGTAGCCAGAGAGATGTCGGTTGTAAGTGTTCCCGTTCCTAAGGATATATGTCCGCTGTATTTCAGTGTATTAGTGGCGTTTTCAAACTGAAAGACGCAGATTTCGCTTACTGCATCCTCTTGGGCGTCGGTCAGGCTTGCGCGTGTTTGGGGATGTGCTCCGGCATCTGTTGCGGAATTCATCTGCGCCCCGGCATCTGTTGCGGAATGTGCCCCGGCATAATCCGGAGCTTTATCCGCTTCCTCGCCCAGCACCAAGTCCAGCGAGTTGTCGCCGCGTGCACGAGTGACACCTCCGGTGTCATGCATGGGAGCCATGCCAAGCGCAAGTTTCACCGGCATGGTATCGACATTGGGAGTTATGTTCTGCTGAATCTCGTCTCCATCCGTACAGGAAAGAAAGCAAAGAGAAGCCGCTATACATAACCCGAAAATACTTGTTATCTTCATAATTATTATTTCATTTTTTCCATTTTACATGTTGCACATAGGTTATATGTTGTTGATATGTCCTATGCTTACATATTATATACTTACATGTTGTCCTATGTATACATGTTTTTATATTGCATGTTTATATACTGCATGTTTTTACACTGAATCCGGATCATCACTCCCCGTTGGTTTTCCATCACCGGTGGTAGCAGGTACATCCTTTGTTCCCGCCCAACTGCCGGAGTTCACATTCGTGCTCCCGCCGCCCGTTTCGCCCGGTAGAGTCTGCGAAGAAGCCCAGGGCAGACCGTTTATCGTACTCAGGCCATAGTTGCCGAACAGGACATCCAAATCGGGATTGAGAATCCACTGTCCCGTACTGACAGTGGGGTTGCCACCGCCTGTTTCGCCCGGCACAGTCACATTCTCCCAAGCCCCCACAGTCACCGTAATCGGAGCTGAAGCGCCTATATCGCCCTGACCGCCCATTACGCTCTCACCCCAAGGCACCACCGTCAGCGTCAGTTGCATGGAGCTGCCTTTCATCTTCAGGGTGAACGTATATTGTGTGCCGGGAGCAAATACGAACGTCTCCGGCATGGCAGCCGTAAACTTTGCGTCAGCCATGTCATTGAACGACACATCAGCTCGAAATCGAACTTACCTGCCATGCGGGGCAGCACCACCGCAGCAGCGGAAGTGTTCAGGTCCTTGTCCGGCGGAGAGAAGCTGCCGCCTGCTATGGTGAGGCCGTCGCTCTGCGCCACTCCCGCAAGGGGAAGTTCTGCATTCAGGGGCGCCGCAACGGGGGCAGCAGTCATATTGGTGAGCCCGGCGGACGCAACACGCACCTTCTTTATATTGCCCGCTTTGGGCGACAGCTCGAACACCAGCCTTGTGCAACGGCGAACCAAATCGTTGAGAGGGACGGAAGGGTTGGATTCATCCACCGCTCTACCCGCGGTCAGCGAAGTGGCATAGTCCATGCCATGCCCCACAGATACGGTGTACGGCGGTGCAGTGGTGCCGCCACCGCCGCCGGGAATACCGCTGCCACCGCCCCCGGAAGCAGTAGCCGTTTCCGGGGTAAGGGCATAGAAATCATAGGAACCGGCACGCAGCAGCAAAGAATGCACAGGCGTCAGGCTGCCATTGCCCGAAGAGGCTCTGTATGTGCCTTCACCCATGTATTCATCCGCCTGCAAATCGGGAGATTGTCCTACACGCCGGAAAGCGAGGATACGCAACGTTGTGTTGTCCGACAAAGGCGAAGAAGCACGCGTGGTGACCTCCATGCCGATGCCCGATGCAGAGAAATGCACTGCAAAACGTTCACGCTCCCTCAACAAAAGACCGCTTTCCGTACACGAACAAAACAACAAGACTGCCGGCAAGTATTTTATCATCCCTGAATAGTTCATAAAATCAATGGCGTATAAACATTAAATTTCAACTTCAGGAAGATTTGTGACCGGTACCCAGTCTACAACGGATACGGTAGGAGTGATAGCCGAAGACGAGAACTTTAAAGTGATTTCATACGCGTGTCCATGAAGAAAACCTGCGGGTGTAGGTGTAGTAGGAACAGGGACATTCACAGTCTGGGTTCCACCGACAGACAATTCAATCTTCAATACCACATTACCAGCAGTTTGCGGAGCAAACATGGCATAACCTGCCAGAACTGCGTCCGTAGTCGTGCCTACGCCCAGCGTCAGGGGATAGTTAATGACAGTTGCAGGGGTGACAGCCGGGTTAGCCTCAATCAAATCCAAGTCAGAATTACCAGTAAAAGTCGGAGCGGCTGCTGTATTGGCTGTCTCTGTCGCCGCAGGCAATGTAATCGTACAAGTCTGTTTTTTTTCAGCTATCTTAATGGAGTTCACTGTCCCCCACAATCCCTGCGCAGCAGCATCAGGAGTATAAACCTTTATACTGAACTGGGTAAGCAAGTGATTGAAAGCAATAGACGGTATATTTGCACCTTTACTTCCCTCGTACAGAACAGTAGCCATCAAATCCGTCTTACCGTCAATTTCACCAAAATCCACAACTCTTGTACCTTGCGCATAACTAACTCCGGAACGTCTTGGATACCAGCCTATCAACTTGGTTTTCTTTCCGCTTGCCAAATAATATTCGGCAGGAGCAAACGACAGCGCATCAGCAGCATGCGCTACGGTACCTATCAAAGCAGTAGCCCCGTAGGTAGTGTAGCCAGAACTTCCCTCATCGGCACGCACAAACGACACATCCAAATCCGTAGTGAAACCGGAATTTATCATCCCTTCCAATACCGCCCTCGTAGAGGGAGACACAGCAGAGGTGATACCCGCACTGACACGTATTTCAACATTATCATCCGAAGACAACCCGATTACATCACTCTGTGTACAACTGCTTGCCATAGCTGCTACGGCAACAAGCATAAACATAATTTTCTTCATACTAAACTTACTTCTTTTTCTAAATTAATATTAAATAAATGCTACTAAAAATATTTCTACGATTCATTCTGTCCATTTATCCGGAATAAACCGTCGGTTTATTGGCAATAAACCACAAGTTTATTAGGATTAAACTGCCGGTTTATTAGGAATAAATTACAGGTTTATTGAGGGTAAACTGAAATAAACTCATAACATACTGATTGATAAAAGAATATAAAAGGATTACCAACTAATTATTTTATGATTATTATCTCTCTGTTTCCTTCCTTCCAACCCTGCACAACAGCCGTAAGGTTCATATCGAGCAGGTTCACGCTTACATCTATCTCTATCGTCTTGTCGATAGGGATTTCACCCCCGTAGGAATCGATGATTTCGGAGACAGGCTTGTTCATGTTCACCGTCGTGCTGTACACCTCACCGGAGGAGTTATGCACAGAAAGATTCAGGCGGGAATCGTAGGCCGTTTCATTTCCGTTCCCCTCCTCCTTTTGGGGATCGAGAAGGCCGAGCAGGCGGATATCGGCGGAAGCGGTGTAGGAAGGAGAACCCGTATTCCGGGTCTGCACCAGCGTGGCGGTATATTGCGCCACTGTTTCGGGAGCCGTCCTGATGCTCTGCTCCGGAGGATCGCCCGAAAACAGGAAGAGCGAGGGATAGACGCCGTTCAGCGTGCCGTTCAGCACCGTTGCGCCCTCCACACCCGTCACCCGGAAGCGGAGGACAACCTGTTTCACAAGGCGGAGGGGAACGGGCGTGTAGCGGACATCACCGCGTGAGGTGACCTCCACCTCCTCCACGCTCCAACTGTACACGTTGCCCGGCTGCGCCTCGGAGGAGAGGCGGACTTCCGCAAGAAGCCTGTTGTCCAGCCCCGTAAAGGTGACGCCTTGGGCATCGGTGTTGTAGGCAAGGCAACTGTAACGGCCCTCAGGAAGGACAACCGAGAAGGAATCGACGGATGCCTCCGCAACGGCGCCTTCCACCGGAGCCGGCTTGTTGTCCGCACCATAAAAGCGGTAGCCGGCAGCGGAGGGACGGTTCAGCCCGGCCCAGACGGGGGCTATCTCCACCCGGCCGCTGGCAGCGCGATGGTCCAGCCCCCTTTCGGTGCAGCCCGCAAAGGCGGCCGCAGAAACAAGCAGCAGGACAAGACATGACATTCTCATTTTCCACCTCCTTTCGCACTGCGCCCGAAACGGTAGCCGATGCTGATGTCCACACCCGTCAGGCCGAAACGGTTCTTGCGGAAGTTACGGTTGAAATAATGATAGGGAAGCTCCACGTCGTATGTGTTGACATCCGAACTGCGAAAGCCGCCGCGAAGCCCCAGATCAATGCCCCAGCGGCCACTCAGGCGGAAGTGGCAGCCGGCGGAAACGCCGCCTTCAAGATAGGTGCCCGTACAGTTGCCCGTACCGGAGGAAAGGCGGCTGTCGGAGGTGCTGCGGTTGTCGAAATCGCCGGACTGGCCGTAGACGCCTACGTAGAAAAGGTGGTAGACGCCGCCCGAACGCAGCCAGAAACGCGGCTCAAGGCGGTAAGCGGATATGCCCCAATAGGACTGGCCGTTACCGTAGGACCAGTCGGCATACGCGGCGGAAGCAACGGCAGACCAGCGCCCGGCAAAGAAGAACTCGGCGGAAAGGTTGGGAGTGAAAGAGGTATGGGAGAAACCGGGGGTCATGCCCGAAAGGGCGTAAAGGTTGGTCTTGATGGAGAACAGGGGAACGGCAAGGTTGCGCCGCTGCTCCGCCCGACGGAGTTGTTCGGCGCGTTCTTCCGCCAGACGCAGCTGCTCGGCACGCAGGCGTTCCTGTTCGGCTTCGGCGGCGCGCTGCTCTGCCAGGCGGAGTTGTTCGGCATGTTCTTCCGCCAGACGCAGCTGCTCGGCGCGTTGCCGACTTTCGGCTGCCAGGCGGCGGAGTTCGGCAAGGCGTTCCTGCTCGGCGGCGGCCACTGCACGCTCATGCGCAAGGATCTCCTGCAACTCGGAAGCGCTAAGTTTGCGCCGGTAGCGCTCCTCGATGATGCGGTGGAGGTCGTATTCCACCAGTATCTCAACCCGGCGGAGCAAGGGGAAGAGCTCGGAAAGCATGAAGTTATAGGGAACTCCGCCATGCAAGGCCATCAGCTTCCTTTCGCGACCGTCGAAGATACCGGTATTGTCGATGATTTCCAGCACTTCCCGGCGGCTGGGAAGCGATGCGCAGGAATCGGCAAGGGAACGGAGCCTCTCCCAGTCCTCGCCAACGTAGGATGTCCTCACAGGGTAGCGCCTCGAAAGGCCGAATACCGAATCAAGGTAGTTCCTGAAACCGTTGGCGCGACGGCGGGCAAGACGTTCGTTGTGGGCGTAGCTGCCCTCTATGGAGCAGTAGCCCGTCAGGGTGATCTCACGCACATAAATCAGACTGTCGGAAAGTGAGGTACGGATGAAGCGGGCAAGGCGGGCAAGTTCGGAGGAGTTGTTGCCGTAGGTACTCTCCACACGCCAGCCGCCCTGAGGATAGGACAGGTAGCAGTTCAGGCGTGTGGAGCCCTCGTTGATCACGCGGAGGTAGGTAGAATCACGATACAGCGTATCGGGGCCCGGCAGAGTGCCGGGCAAGGCCGCCACGCCATGAAGATAGCCCGGAAAGGCAAGGATCGCAGGCAGTAGCAGCAGAGCTTTTATTCCCATATGGTTTGATTGTTTAAAAGATTCACATTCAAAGCCCCGACGGACGGGGCAGACGAACACGCAGTGACAGCACCGGAGCCACGCTCACCGTCCCTGCCGCAGGAGTAAACCAGAGCGGCGAACAGCATTGCATACAACTCGCATGCAAGGAAAATGGCAAACAACTGAAGGGTTCTCTTATACTTCATAAATGCGGGGGTTGGGGTTATCTGTCACAGGGACGACAGGCTGACACCGTCAAGCAGCGTGCGGAGCATATGGTTAATGACACCGAGCCTCGAAGCGCCCGAAACGTAGCCGAAACGCCGGTGGATATGCTCCTCCGAAGCGTCCGGGGAAACCGGAAAGACACCCTCGCCGATAGCAAGCAGCAGGTCGTAGAGAGAGAGCGAGGAGAAGCTCCTGCACAATTCATAGGAACCCGGAGAAGAGGGATTGCCGCCCGGAAGAAGGCGGATCAGGCCGCAATCTTCCAAATCACGCAACATCCGCACCGGAACAGAAGGGGAGGCATCCGGGCTGGAATGCGGGACACAGTAGGCAACCGCCCGGAGGGCGGCGATGGCAGCTTGCGTTTTGTCTGTCAACATTGTAGGTTATTATATTAAGGAAAATTCCATTACTTCATAAGTAACGGAAGTAAACACGCGGGAAGAAAGACGGGAAGAGGAAAGCACAAGGCGGTACAGTAACTTATGTGTATATAATATGCCATTATATGCACGATATTCTCTCATCTTTCACTCAGAGAAAGGTGAAGGAAAGCTATGTTCCAAAAGCTCCATAATGAAGGAAAAAAAAGCTGAGTTCCGGCTTATCACACAAAATACATAGCAAAAGTGGAGAAAAAAGGAGATTTTATTTGGTTTTTCAAGTATTACGTATATATCTGCAGCGAAATATCAATCCGTTACTTATGAAGTAACGTCCGCATAGAGTGCTGAATTACAGAAAGATAGCATTTACATAACCGGAGAACTACTTCCCGAAGATATAATCTATTATTACCTTATTCGCTCTTTTGATTTCATCATCCTCAAAACGTTTCAGGTAGCCCTCCGTAGTGGAAACGGACGCATGGCCCAATGCTTCCGAGATCACTGCAACAGGAATCCCGCGTGACTTGGCAATAGTGGCCCACGTGTGACGCGCAGTATAGGAAGAAACCTTATTGCCCAGCCTGCAGAGCCGCGAAAGCTGCCCCAGACGCAAATTGAGCAGGCGCAGGGCATGCTGGTAGTCCAGATATGCAGCCTTGCCCAAAAGCCGACCGTCGAGAATGTCAAGCAGGTAGGGAGAGGAAGGCTGTAAGAACATACGAACAACGAACTACCATACGTTACCAAGTTTCCGAAATATCAGCATTTTATCCCGATTGTTGGTAACATAAGGAACCATACGTTACCGATTAGTTAAGGCGTATTTGGGTTCCTTTTTGGGTTCGGCTTATTTCCCCTTCTTTCGGGGTATCGGGAACTTGTTAAATTTATCCATTTCGGCGACCTTCAATTTATCGACGATTTTAATATAGGGCTTCATCGCTTTGTAGTCGCTGTGTCCCGTCCACTTCATAATTACTTCCGCCGGAACCCCCAGCCTAAGCGCGTTTATGATAAAAGTACGTCGGCCGCAATGGGTGGTAAGAAGGGCGTATTTCGGTAATACTTCTTCGTGCCGAACATTCCCCTTGAAATATACGACCCTTGTAGGTTCGTCGAT
>UMHN01023499.1_pt1 | contig 10245 bp, 8 predicted proteins | sample 1965541 | NCBI WGS metagenome assembly UMHN01 (sample SAMEA4836099, study PRJEB28245) | human gut metagenome | biome: gut microbiome; material: fecal sample | place: Denmark | collected 2008
CCTTGACCTGCCGCATTTTTCATCTCTTGAATCGCAGGTTGCATCCTTTGCCGACGACATTGCCTACAACAACCACGACATTGATGACGGATTCCGCGCCGGATTTTTCACAATAGGACAGCTTTGCGAACTCCCTTTCGTAAACGAGGTCATAAAAGAATTCAACCGCCAAAATCCTCGGGCCGACGACAATCTTCGTATCTATGCCGTCACCCGCAATATCATTGCCAAAATGATTTTTGACATTCTTGAAAACAGCCGCCGCAACCTGGAGAAATACAACATCGAAACGGCCGATGACGTTCGACGGCAAAAAAACTTTATTATTACCTTTTCTGACGAAATGCATCACCATATCCGGGAACTGCGCAGCCTTTTGAAAAAATACTTTTATACGCATACCAACGTCGCCCGGATGGATATGAAGTCGCAGCGAATTGTGGAAGAACTTTTTGAAGCTTTTATGAACGACAGCAGGCTTCTGCCCATGCCGGTCCGGTCATCGCTTCCGGCTTCTCCCTCGGAAGAACTCTTGGCCGAAACCATATGTACCTACATCGCCAATATGACAGATATGATGGCGATTGAAGAACATCAGAAACTGATGGACGTTCACACCAGATTCTAACATTTTGTTAAGTTATTATAAAACATTTTGAGATAGCATATACTTAATTTTTAGGCATATATGCCGACATCTATAAAGAATTTATCAGCCAGAGAGGAGCCCGCAGATGTTTCCAAACTTTCCAGAAAATAACAAGGACGACGACTTCTTAAATGAATTTCGTCAAAAACTAAATGATCAGTCTATTGCCAATTTTGAAGAAAAGAAAAACGAAATCAACCGCTCCAAAAACGTCTTCATCGGCGCAGTCTCCGGCATCGCCCTGGCTGCTGTCGTCGGATGGTTTGTCCTCTCGCCGCGTTATGCTAATGATCCCAATGTTGAACTCCCGGTAATCCGCCGCCCGCAAACGGCGGTCAAAGTTCAGCCGACAGAACCCGGTGGTATGGAAATCCTCAATCAGGATAAATCGGTCTATGACATCATCGAAAAGAAAGACAATAACGCTCCGTTGGTTGAAAACCTGCTTCCTCCTCCCGAAGAGCCTCAGCTCCCGGTTATTGCCGCTCAGCCGCAACCTGCTCCGGCTCCGACACCGGCGCCTGCCGAGCCGGATACCACCTCAGTCGTTCTGGAAAAGGCTGAAGGAATAATCAAAGTCGCTGAAGCTCCCAAAGCCGTCCCGGCAATTGAACCCAAACCGGAGCCGGAAAACGTTCCTCTCGGACAACTCATGAAGAAAGACCCGCTTCCGGCGCCGCAGCCCGAACCGGTCAAGGAAATAGCTCCCAAACGAGAAGCCGTTAACATCGTTATTCCGGCCAAAGAGGCCGTTAAAGTCGACGTAGACCAAACGCCGTCGACATCAACCGGACCATGGTGCGTCCAATTGATGTCCTCTCCCAACCAAACCGCTGTTAACGATGCGTGGAAAGGATTGGTGAAAAAATATAATGTTCTTCAAAAACAGCCGCACGAAGTTGAGACTGCTGACCTAGGAAGCAAAGGGACATATTACCGTCTGTATGCCGGTGCTTTTGCAGACCGCAGCGGAGCCGACCGCCTTTGTAACGACATCAAGGCCCTCGGCGGAACCTGTATTGTAAAGAAGAAATAAAATGCTCATCAGTATCCTGGTAAATTTTGTGCCGATAATCATAGCAATCGTTCTCCATGAAGTCGCTCATGGTTATGCGGCATATTTGCTGGGAGATGACACCGCCAAAAGATACCGCCGGCTTTCACTGAACCCTGTCCGCCATGTAGACGTATTTGGAACTTTGATATTGCCTACCTTGCTGATACTGTCCAAAACCGGACTGGTTTTCGGCTGGGCAAAACCGGTTCCGGTCGACTTTTCCAGACTGCGCAATCCCCGCCGGGACACGTTGATTGTCGCAGCAGCAGGCATCATAACGAATATTTTTCTGGCCGCATTGTCCGCCTTGGCACTTCACTGGGTCGCCGGTCTGGACAACTCCATTGGCAAAAGTATTGCCAGTCTGTTTTTAATCAACATGGTGGCTTTTAACATCGTCTTGGCCGTATTTAATGCCTTGCCGATTCCTCCGTTGGACGGTTCAAAAATTTTGTTGGGCTGGTCTGATAATCCTAAGGTGCAGAAGTTTCTGGATTCATACAAAGAAGGCTCCGTATTTATCATATTTTTCGCTTTCGTACTTCCCGTCATTGCACGTTATCTGGGGTTTGATTTTAACCCCTTCGGCGCCTACCTGATTAAAACCTCCAAGTTTTTCATTTCCCTCCTGCTCTAAAGGATGCCCAAATGTCTAAACCGATTATGGCCGCTATGCTTTCCTGCTCCTCTACCGGTTTGACGGATGATGAAAAACGGCTTTTTGAAAAAGCCAATCCGCTGGGCATAAGCCTTTTCTCCCGTAATATTGCCAACCGGGAACAAACCCAGGAGTTAATCAGGGAAATCAAAGAAACTATCGGGCGAAATGACCTCTTGATTGCCGTTGACCAAGAAGGCGGACGGGTTCGACGCTTGGCCGAGCCGGCGTTTCGCAGTTATGCGGCGGCCATCACCCTGGGAAGCCTGGGTGCGTCGGCTCCCAAAGCGGCAGCCCTGCACGCGGCATTAATCAGTGACGACCTCAAAACCCTGGGCATAAATATGAATTATGCCCCTTCGCTGGATATAATATACCCGGAAACAACGCCTGCGTTGAAAAGCCGCTGCTTCAGCTCTAGCAAATTAGTTGTAGCCAACCTTGGCAAAACGATGGTCGATGAGTATATCAAACAAGGAATATGCCCCTGCATCAAACATCTTCCGGGACATGGCAGGGCCGCGGTTGATCCGCATCTCAACTTGCCGCGTCTGGACAACTCGCTCGACGACCTGGCACAAGACTTCTATCCGTTCAGACAGCTTAACGATGCACCGGCGGGAATGACCGCTCATATTATTATCTCAGCCGTCGATGAACGACGGCCGATAACACAAAGCCCGAACGGAATAAAAGAAGTCATCCGCGGCATTATCGGTTTTGAAGGCCTGCTCATTTCCGACGCCATAGATATGCATGCCCTAAAAGGTTCCGTAACGGAAAAAACGCTGACGTCTCTGCAGGCCGGATGTGATGCCGTCTGCTATGCGTTGGGCGATATTTCCGAATTGAGAGAAATCGCCGCCGTTTGCCCGCCGCTGAGCGAACCTGCGGAAGAAAGGCTGTCGCGCATTGCTCAGCTAACAACCTTGGCGACACCCTCGCAACAAATTTCTTCGCAGGCTGCCGAGTATGCTGAAATTATCGGCACCGTCGAGCCCTATCGTGACGACTATGATGCGACTGAAGTTCTCAATAAATTAATTAATAAAGGAGAAATACAATGTTAACCTGGATTTTGATTGCCGTTATCGTCGCCGCCCTGTTTGGCGTCATTAACTTTGACCACATCCGTGAATGGAGCATTGAGCGAAGCAAAGAGGCATGGCCTTACATCCAAAAGTTTTTCCGCTATCTCGGAGAAAAAATGGAAAGCGCGAAAGCCAAAGTAGAAAACACTCAAAAACGTGTTGATGAAAAACTGGACGATGCCAAAGAAAAAACCGAAGAAATCAAAGACGACATCAAAGAAAACATAAACGACGACTCCCATAATTATTAAATTTGCTCCCCGGAATCTTTTTCCGGGGATTTTTTTACATAAAATCAAATAAATATAGCCTTTTAAATTTTAGTATGCTATACTGGGCTTGTAAGCTTAAGAATAAAGCCTGATTTTTCGTTGGAGAATCCATATGAGTATTGCCCCTGCTAGAAGAGTAAGCACCTCATCCCCGGCCACCAGAGTTGACCGGAATTACTCGCCCGCCAATCGCGATGAGCAATTTGTCGAAGTTATTGATACCAATAATAACGTTTCCGTCCGTGATGATACAAACGCACGCAATTCTGACGGAAAAAACCTTTTTAACAAAAAAGAAACCAAGGAAAGCAAAGTCGTATCCGCCCCTGCAAATTACGTAAACAATACGATAGAGGCTCTGGCAGCCAGCGGTGTTTACGAAGAAACCGCCGTTTCAGACAATTCGCATAAAGTCGGCGTCTATGACAACAACCAAGCCATTATAAAAGATGAAGAACTCGACCGCACAGGTCATAGCTACCTTAAACATTTCTATGAAAAAAACGAACCTGTCGCCGAAGTTGACGAGTTCATCTGAATTTCCTCAAGCCGCTTAACATAAGCGGCTTTTCTATCCATTGAAAACGACTGGCCTTACAGATAATTTTCAAAGCATAAACACAAAACCCCCGGGACTCAACATCCCGGGGGCCTGTATTTATGCTTCAGAAGAGCTTAATCCAAGAAATAATTTCTCAGATATTCTTTCAAATCGGCCGTATTGATACGGTGTTGTTCCATAGTGTCACGGTCGCGGACAGTAACGGATTCCGGCTGGTTTTCAATCGTCTCAAAATCAACCGTAATGCACAAAGGCGTTCCGATTTCATCATGACGACGATACGCCTTGCCGATATTTCCCGTATTTTCCAACGCAACGCGGCCAATGCCCAGTTTCAACAGATTTTGCTTAATCTCGTGACATTTCGCCATAATCTGCTCATTGTTCTTCTTGAGCGGAATAACCGCAACTTTAATCGGAGCCAGATGCTTTTTGAGCTTCAAAACAACCCTGCTGTTGCCCTCGCCCAAATCCTCTTCCTCATAAGCTTCGGTCATTACCGCCAACACCCCTCTGTCAACGCCCATTGACGGCTCAATGACAAACGGAACCACCCATTTGTTGGATGCATCGTCCATAATGCAAAGCTTCTGAGTTGAATCCGGATTCGGGTGACAATGCGAAGTCAGGTTCATTTCCTCCTGCGCCTTGGTATGATTACCCAAATCATAATCCGTCCGGTTAGCAATTCCCTCAAGTTCTTCCATACCGTGCGGAAACTGATATTCAATGTCATAACAAGCTTTGGCATAATGGGCCAGGTCTTCCTTCGGCGTGGTATAAATATTGATATGCTCACGTTTCAGTCCTTGGTCTTCCCACCATTTAATGCGGGCTTCTTTCCATTTTTCATGCCACTGCTCATCTTCTCCCGGACGCACAAAATACTCCAGCTCGGCTTGCTCAAACTCGCGAACGCGGAAAATAAAGTTACGCGGCGTAATTTCGTTGCGAAAAGACTTTCCGATTTGGGCAATGCCGAACGGCAGCTTGCGGGAAGTTGAATCAACCACGTTCTTAAACTGCGTGAAAATAGCCTGAGCGGTTTCCGGACGCAGATAACCATAAGAAGAACCGTCGTCAACAGGACCGATAGAAGTCTTAAACATCAGATTAAACGGTCGCGGATCGGTCAAATCGGTAGACCCGCAGTTGGGACATTTGCCGTCCTTAATATGGTCGGCGCGAAAACGGCCTTTGCACTTGCGGCAGTCTGTCATCGGGTCGGAAAAAGTATCTTCATGTCCGGAATAATGCAACACTTTCTGGTTGGTCAAAATAGCCGCGTCAAGTCCCTCGACGTCGTCGCGTTCATAAACCATTGAACGCCACCAGGCGGCTTTCAGGTTATTTTTCAATTCCACCCCCAGCGGACCGTAATCATACACGCCCTGTAAACCGCCATAAATATCCGAATTCTGAAAAATAAAACCGCGACGTTTACATAAGGCGACCAACTGGTCCATAGTTGTTGCTACCATCTCAATATTCCTCTTTAAGTAAAATTTTAACTTATTATTTGTATAATGATTATTCCTAAAAAGCAAGTGGAGATAAAACAAAATGGCAAAAAGACCGACAAAAGTAGCATTAATCTACGACTTTGACGAAACCCTCAGCACCGGTTATATGCAAGATTTCTCACTGATTCCGGCTTTAGGCATGAAACCTGACCGTTTTTGGAAAATGGCCAACCAATGGTCTGCCGACCAGGAAGCCGACCAGGTCACCGGCTCTATGTACTACTTTATGAAAACTGCCAAAGAAAAAAAACTCCGCCTGACCCGACAGTTTCTGAAAAAATGCGGACAAAACATCGAATATTTCCCGGGAGTGCGGGAATGGTTTGAGCGCATTAACGAATACGGCAAAAATCTGGATCTCGACATCGAACATTACCTCATTTCTTCCGGCTATGAGGAAATCCTTGCCGGCGCGGAAATCCGCCATTATTTTAAAGATATGTTTGCCTGCAGCTATGCTTTTGACGAACAGGGCGTTCCCGTTTGGCCTGCCCGCGTCATCAACTACAGCATCAAAGTTCAGTTCCTTTCAAAAATAAACAAAGGCCTTTGCAAGATTGACGATGTTGCCGTTAATGAATTTATGCCGACCGAAGAACGTCCTATTCCCTTTGACCGGATGATATATTTCGGCGACGGTATGACAGACATCCCTTCCATGAAACTGGTTAACGAACGCGGCGGCAACGCCATTGCCGTTTATGCCCCCAAGAAAAGCCATGAACGCAAAAAAGCAATCAAACTTCTCGCCGACAACCGCGTCAACTTTGCCCTGCCCGCCGATTACAGCGAAAACAAAGAGTTAGACAAAGTTATTAAAACCATACTTGATAAGATTGCCACCGAGCGCGATTTGGATGTTTTGAAAAATAAAGAAGAAAAGAAAAAAATGCTGCGCCGCACCAAATGCATCTGAAAAGATTATGTACTAAAAAAAGCCTCCGTAACGGAGGCTTTTTTTAGTCATATGGCTTAGAACTTAAATTTCATGTTCACCAGTCCGGAATGATCGGTATAGTCCTTACGGAACTTGCCCTCATAGCTGACGGCCATTTCAAGACGGTTGCCGACGTCAAGCGTCAAACCGGCACCGGCTTCCAAACCGAACTTGTCCAGATTTTCGCCCTCAATCTGATAAACCGAGCCGTTAGGCAAGGAAACCACAGAAATCGCATCATCCTGAACAAAATCATAGGTTGCGGCAACATGAACTTCCGGACGAATGCTGAAACCGCGATTGGGGAAGAAATCCTGTTTAATCCGGATTCCGAAAACACCGGTCAAAACGTCATTGGAAACCGCATCAACTCTTTGTCCGATACTATCCTCATAAGCGTCCTGTTTAACGTTGAGATAACGAACGCCAAGCTCGGGAGTAACGTAACCCATTTTATAACCGGTCATAACCTGAGCGCCAAAAGCATTGACGTCATAATCGCCCTTAACCTTAAAGGTGGACACCCTCTTCTCTTCATCATAGCTGGCAAAGCTGTACGAAGCAATCGCGTTCAGGAACCAGCGGTTCGGTTTAAACTCGCCGTAAACAAAACCGGTGTGAGTATCAACGTCGGTATCCCGCAGAAAACCGCTGATGTCACCGTGGGTATAGGCATAACCGATACCGAGTTTCAGGCTGTCGGTCACATAATTGTCAAGACCGATGGCACCGCCGTAAGAATCAATCTCAAACCCTTTGGCCTCTTTGGTGTCGCTCAACTCGGAGTGATTATATAAACCTTGAACCCAAATCGCGTCTTCGCGATACATGTCGCCGGAAGCCAGCCCGCGGGCATAACGCCCTGCCCGTCCCGGTTTCATCCTAAGAGAAGAACCACCCTCCAGACGATTCTGCACCGTACTGAAAATCTGATTCGAGTTTTCCGTCGTCAGCGAGCGCACCAGAGGCGCTGCGTCCGGCGCCAATGCCGTCAAAGCGTCAACATATTCGGAACCTTGGCCATACTGAGACAAGTAATCCAGTTCGTCATACACTTTGGCCGCTTCGCTGCCATTGGCAAAGTTGTTCCCTTCCAGCCATGCATTCGCCGTATTGGCATTGTTCTCCGTACCGCCGTCCATAATGACGATATCGCCGGCATCCGCCACCTGAGTAACATTATACCAACCATCCTGTTTATCAGTATCATATTCAAATTTATACCTGCGGTTAAGGTTAACCCAATCACCCTCAACAGTTCCGCTCAAAATCTGAAATGCCTTCGTTTGTCCTTTGCTCACCACATTCTTGTCAATGCTGACATCCAGACCGGCACCCGGTTTAATATCAATTTTTCCGGCATTTAAAATCTGTCCATACTCGCTTTCACTGGCAATACGCAAGGTTAAAGTAGAGTCTCCGGACATTGTCAAATTACCGCCGTTCAAATCAAGCTTTCCGGTACCAAGGCTCAGATAAGATCCGTTCTTAAATGAATTATTACTACCAGCCCCCAAGCGTAATGTATTACCGTTCAAAATGCTCAAAACTGATTGACTAATATCTATGCTTCCATTAATAGTAACGTCCGATGAACCGCCGCTGGTACTGCCGATGCTGATAGTCGAATACCCCGTAGTTGATTTTGTATTCAAATCTCCATCGATCTCCGCGTTACCTGACATTCCTAAAAAACCGCCATTTTCAAGCGAAACATCCCCTTCAATGTGTGCATTCTCGCTCATAATCACGCTGGATGCCACGACCTTGACCCCTTCAGAATCAGAAACAGATGCATCTCCGGGCGCCGTAATCTTCGCTGAACCGGTAAGCTCCAAAGAACCTCCGTTACTAACATAGACATGCTCTGCCGACATACTGGACTCATCTGCCATTGTGACATTAGAATTATTTTCAATCACAACCTCATTCGAATTTCCCGTTGCCTGAATTGAGGCCTTCTCAGAAAGCTGAGCAACAGCGCTGGAAAACACAACTTTTCCGCTAGCCGTTGAAACGTTTAATGAAGCTTCATCTTTCATCACAAGCCCCGTACTGTTAACGACAATGTCTCCCCCTGTGCCGGTTCTTTCAATGCTGGATTTTCCGCTCAGGGTTGCAGTACCGACATTCGACAACCTAATGCTCCCGGTCGAGCCGCTGTGAAAAATTTTGGATATATCCCCTGTATCTCCAGAAGTTCCAAGATTCAAGCTTCCGCCGCTGAAGAGCATATCTCCGCTGTTTCCTTTACTCAGCGTACTGGAACCGCTGATATCAACATTAGAATCCGTAAAAGAAAAAGCCCCTGAAGTAACCTCCTTATCAACACCAGATGTCATCTCTAATTTACTTTTATCTTTCAAAGTCAGGTTACCGTTGTCAAAAACAATTGCAGCCCCCGAACTCGTCTCGCCTCCAGTCTGAGCTGCGGCATTGTTAATAGAAAGCGTACTATTATCAAGCTCGACAGTACCGGAATCCTGTACCGTAAGATTAAACGAGTCACCTTGTAACAAAGAATCCTCAAGAGATAACGTTCCCGCGGTTAAAACATTAACGGCTTTCAAACTGTCACCACCGTTAATTTCCGTATTAGTAAGATTAAGAGTTCCCATGTTACTGACGTTAATAGATTCTAATTTGTTATCTCCGCCAACTGCTACACCCGAAAAAGCAAGAACACTTTTATCACCCTGCACATAAAAAGACGGCACACCCGAAACGTTCATTGTACCGCCATTACGATTTCCAAAATACAAATTACCGCCATTTTGGACAAGCACGGCACCACCATTCATGGTAAAGTCAAACTTGCCTGTACTCATATTTATAATACTCACAATACCATTAGACTGACTTTCAATAACTTCGTCAGAACCGACTGTCAATTGCCCGTTCAGAGTATATGAAGAATCATAACTATCAGCAGCCTGCTCGGCAAAAATATTCAAATCACCTTCATCGGATACAGATATATTCCCCTCATGCGTTTTGTTAGAAACATCCGGAGAAACGGTATCATAATATATACCTGAAGTAATATTTTGGTCGCCATCGGGAAGAACCGGCTCATAGGAGGCATCTTGAGCCCTCGCTCCAAAAATACAAAAACATCCTCCAAGCAGCACAAAACCAAACAATTTAAGCATTTTAGACATCAACACCATTGTCAAAACTCCTGATAATTACTTTCTCTAAGAATTACCAAATATCAACTTTTTGTCAAATCAAATACTTCCCCCTCTGCAAAACATTGCATAACTTTTTCAAGTAAACACTCTCGCCGTCTAAAATAAAAAACATACGACAGCCTACCTTTTATCCACGGTTGAACAATTCGGCGAAAAATTACTCATAGACAATAAAAAACTCTTGCCAAAACAAAAAAAGTATCATAAATATACCATTACTGTTTAATTGGGGTGTCGCCAAGTGGTAAGGCAACGGTTTTTGGTATCGTCATTCGTTGGTTCGAATCCAGCCACCCCAGCCA
>UMHN01035458.1_pt1 | contig 10175 bp, 8 predicted proteins | sample 1965541 | NCBI WGS metagenome assembly UMHN01 (sample SAMEA4836099, study PRJEB28245) | human gut metagenome | biome: gut microbiome; material: fecal sample | place: Denmark | collected 2008
GGAAATGTACAGAAGAAATATCCGTCCAAGAGATATTATGACAGAGGAAGCCATTCTCAACGCTCTGACAGTGGATATGGCTCTTGGCTGTTCCACAAACAGTATGCTTCATCTTCCGGCTATTGCCCATGAGATCGGCATGGATTTTGATATCAGCTTTGCGAACAGCATCAGTGAAAAAACTCCAAACCTCTGTCACCTTGCTCCGGCAGGACCTACTTATATGGAAGATTTAAACGCAGCAGGTGGCGTTTATGCAGTTATGAACGAGCTGGATAAAAAAGAACTTCTTCATACAGAGTGTATGACTGTCACAGGAAAGACTGTGGGAGAAAACATTAAAAACTGTGTAAACCTGAATCCTGAGGTAATACGCCCCATTGACAATCCATACAGCCAGACAGGAGGACTTGCAGTCCTGAAAGGAAACCTTGCTCCTGACGGAGGAGTGGTAAAACGTTCTGCGGTTGTGGAAGAGATGATGGTTCATGAAGGACCGGCCAGAGTGTTTGACTGTGAAGAGGATGCCATTGACGCCATCAAGGGCGGAAAAATCGTACCGGGAGACGTAGTTGTAATCCGTTACGAAGGTCCGAAAGGCGGACCGGGAATGAGAGAAATGCTGAATCCTACTTCCGCAATTGCAGGCATGGGCCTTGGCTCTTCAGTGGCTCTTATTACGGACGGAAGGTTCAGCGGCGCGTCCAGAGGAGCCTCCATCGGACATGTTTCTCCGGAAGCGGCAGTAGGAGGACCCATTGCTCTGATCGAAGAAGGAGATATCATCAGTATTGATATTCCGGGACTGAAACTGGAAGTAAAGGTTTCCGATGAGGAAATGCAGGCAAGAAAAGAGAGATGGCAGCCCAGAGAACCAAAAGTAACCACAGGATATCTGGCAAGATATGCGTCTATGGTAACCTCCGGAAACCGCGGAGCGATCCTTGAGGTACCGAAGATCCAGAAATAATGAAAAAATGATCCGTTATATAACGATGTCTGAAAAATGCTTTACAGGTATCATAGAACAGCAACAGTTTTACAGGGGATCAATATAAGATTGAAGAGATATACCGGAAAATACAGAGGGAATAAGGAGGAGACGATATGCAGCTGACAGGCGCGGAAATTATCATAGAATGTCTGAAGGAACAGGGCGTGGATACCGTTTTTGGCTATCCGGGCGGGGCTATCCTGAACGTCTATGATGCACTTTATAAATACAGAGATGAGATCCATCATGTTCTGACCTCCCATGAGCAGGGAGCGGCTCATGCGGCAGACGGCTATGCACGTGCAACCGGAAAAGTAGGAGTGTGTATGGCAACTTCAGGACCGGGAGCCACAAACCTGGTAACCGGAATCGCCACTGCATATATGGATTCTGTTCCGGTAGTGGCGATCACTGCAAACGTAGGAAAACCTCTTCTGGGAAAAGATTCCTTCCAGGAAGTGGATATTGCAGGAATCGTTATGCCGATCACCAAGCACAGTTATATTGTAAAGGATATCACCAAGCTTGCGGACACCATACGAAAGGCTTTTTATATTGCAAAGAGCGGACGTCCGGGGCCGGTTCTGGTGGATGTGACAAAGGATGTGACAGGGGCGCTTTATGATTATTCTCCCCGCCGTCCGGCAACCGTAAACCGTGAGACAAGCGAGATCCACAGGGAGAATGTGGAACAGGCAGTAAACATGATCTGCAAGGCGCAGAAACCGTTTATTTTTGTTGGCGGCGGTTCTGTGATCTCCGGCGCATCGGAAGAAATCGCAGAGCTTTCTCACAGGATTCAGGCTCCGGTCTGCGACAGCCTTATGGGGAAAGGCGGATTCTCAGGAGAAGATCCATATTATACGGGAATGCTGGGAATGCATGGAACAAAAACCTCCAATCTGGGAGTCAGTCAGTGCGATCTTCTGATTGTTCTGGGAGCCCGGTTCAGTGACCGTGTAACCGGAAATGCAAAAACCTTTGCCAATAAAGCAAAGATTCTTCAGATAGATATTGACGCTGCGGAAATCAATAAAAACGTTCTGGTGGATGCTTATATAGAAGGCGACATCAAGGAAGTTTTAAGAAGGCTTCTGGAGGAAATCCCGGAGAAAAAGCATCCTCAGTGGATGGAACATATTCAGGAGATGAAGGCAAAATATCCTCTGAATTACGATCATACCCAGCTTACCGGACCGTATATCATTGAAAAACTTTATGAACTGACCGACGGAGATGCAATTATCACTACAGATGTGGGACAGCATCAGATGTGGGCGGCTCAGTATTATAAATACAAAGAACCGAGAACATTTTTAAGCTCCGGCGGCCTGGGAACCATGGGATTTGGTCTGGGGGCAGCTATCGGAGCAAAAATGGGAAGACCGGAAAAAACTGTGGTAAATATCGCAGGTGACGGATGTTTCCGGATGAACATGAATGAGATTGCAACAGCAGTGCGCTGTGGAAAACCACTTGTGCAGATCGTTCTGAACAACCATGTTCTGGGAATGGTGCGCCAGTGGCAGACTTTATTCTACGATCACAGATATTCGCATACTGTATTAAATGATGCAGTGGATTTTGTGAAGATCTCCGAGGGCATGGGGGCAAAGGCCATCCGTGTCACAAAAATGGAGGAAGTGGAACCTGCGCTTAAAGAAGCTCTGTCTTCTGATGGTCCGGTGGTTTTGGACTGTTGGATCGATCAGGATTTAAGTGTATTTCCAATGGTGCCTGCCGGGGCAAATATTGATGATGTCTTTGACGAGGAGGATATGAAAAATGAGCAGAGTGTATAACTTTTCCGCCGGACCGGCTGTACTGCCGGAACCGGTACTGAAAGAACTGGCAGAAGAAATGATGGATTATCAGGGCTGTGGCATGTCTGTGATGGAAATGAGTCACAGAAGCCCTGAATTTCAGAAAATCATTGATGAGGCGGAGCAGGATCTGAGAGATCTGATGAACATTCCGGACAACTATAAGGTGCTTTTTTTGCAGGGAGGGGCATCACAGCAGTTTGCAATGATTCCCATGAACCTGATGAAAAACGGGGTGGCAGATTATATTGTCACCGGACAGTGGGCCAAAAAAGCTTATCAGGAAGCGCAGAAGTACGGCAAGGTCAATAAGATCGCATCTTCTGAGGATAAGACCTTTTCCTATATTCCGGACTGCAGTGATCTGGATATCAGTCCTGATGCCGATTATGTGTACATCTGCGAAAACAATACCATTTATGGAACAAAATTTAAAACTCTTCCCAATACAAAGGGCAAAACTCTGGTGGCAGACGTTTCCTCCTGCTTCCTTTCCGAGCCTGTTGACGTAAGTAAATACGGAATCATTTACGGCGGAGTCCAGAAAAATATCGGACCTGCGGGAATGGTGATCGTGATCATCCGTGAAGATCTGATCACTGAGGATGTCCTTCCAGGTACACCTACCATGCTTACCTACAAGACTCATGCAGACGCAGGCTCCCTTTATAATACTCCAAACGCTTACTGCATCTATGTGTGCGGAAAGGTATTTAAGTGGCTGAAGTCCATGGGCGGACTTGAGGAGATGAAACGAAGAAACGAAGAAAAAGCAAAGATCCTTTATGATTTCCTGGATGAAAGTAAGCTGTTTAAAGGAACGGTGGAGCCGGAATCCCGCTCACTGATGAATGTTCCGTTTGTTACAGGCGATAAAGATCTGGATGCGAAATTTGTAAAAGAAGCAAAGGCAGCAGGCTTTGTAAATCTGAAAGGTCACAGAACCGTGGGCGGCATGCGCGCCAGCATTTACAACGCAATGCCGAAAGAGGGAGTGGAAGCCCTTGTTGCTTTTATGAAAAAATTTGAGGAGGAGAATGCGTAATGTTTCAGTATCACTGCCTGAATCCCATTGCCGAAAGAGGCCTGAACATGTTCAGTGAGGATTACACAAAAACAGAAAATATCAATGAAGCGGATGCTGTTCTTGTAAGAAGCGCCAAGATGCATGATATGGAGCTTGGCGATTCTGTAAAGGCTATTGCCCGCGCCGGCGCCGGTGTAAATAATATTCCTGTTGATGCCTGCGCGGAACAGGGAATCGTTGTTTTTAACACCCCGGGGGCCAATGCCAACGGTGTAAAGGAGCTGGTAATTGCAGGAATGCTCCTTGCCTCCCGCGACATTGTGGGCGGTATTGAGTGGGTAGCCGGTCAGAAGGACAAGGAAAACATTGATAAGCTTGCGGAGAAGCAGAAAAAGCAGTTTGCAGGCTGCGAGATCAGCGGCAAAAAGCTTGGAATCATCGGCCTGGGAGCCATTGGAGCCATGGTTGCCAATTCTGCTACTCATCTGGGAATGGAGGTTTACGGCTATGATCCGTATATTTCCATTGACGCTGCATGGAATCTTTCCAGAACCATCAAACACAGCAAATCCCTTGATGAGATCTACAGCCAGTGCGATTACATTACCATTCATGTGCCGCTTCTTGACATCACACGCAAAATGATCAACAAAGAAGCCTTTGACAAAATGAAAGACGGAGTGGTTCTTTTAAACTTTGCCAGAGATCTTCTTGTTGATGAAGAAGCGCTGATCAATGCACTGGAAAGCGGAAAAGTGAAAAAATATGTGACAGATTTTGCAAATCCTCTTGTGGCAGGCCGGGAAGGGATACTGGTAACTCCTCATCTGGGAGCTTCCACAGAGGAATCAGAAGAAAACTGTGCAGAAATGGCAGTAAAAGAGCTTCGGAATTTCCTTGAAAACGGAAACATTAAAAATTCTGTGAATTTCCCCAACTGCGACATGGGAATCTGTGTGGCAGTGGGACGTATTGCTATCTGTCATAAAAATATCCCCAATATGATCAGCCAGTTTACCAAGATCCTTGGCGGAGAGGGCGTGAATATTGCGGATATGACAAATAAGAGTAAGGGCGAGTATGCCTATACTCTTATTGATCTGGAGAGCACAGTTTCAAGAGAGGCGCTTGAAGAACTTCGTGCCGTAGAGGGAGTATCCAAGGTTCGTGTGGTAAAATAAAATTGACTTGCAGAAAAGGGTCTTACTGAAAAAGTGGGACCTTTTTTTGATCAGATTAAAAAAACAAGCTGTACCAGGACCATGTATAGAATTGTCCCTCCGGCAATGGACAGCAGCATCTGCCGTTTCCACAGGTGGAGAAACACCACTGCAAGAATGGACAGAAATTCAGGGATACCATGGCTGCCGGTAAAAATGCTTACGTTTTTCAGACAGTAGACCACAAGCAGTCCAAACACAGCCGGAGGGAGAACCTTTCCCAGATACTGAATGTATTTGGGAGTGGCTTTTCCTGCCGGGAAAAGAAGAAAGGGCAGAAAACGTGTCAGGACAGTCCCAAGCACTACCATTGCAATGGTAATGATCTGTTCTGTAAGAGTCATTGGTTTTCACCTCCTCTGGTCAGAGGCGCCCGGAGAAAGGTCAGCATGGCAAGGAGCATCAGCATGGCGGGAATGATGAAACGGTCCGGACCGAAAATAATCAGGCAGATAAGAGAAAGCAAAAGCCCAAGAATAGAACAGGTATGGCTCTTTTCCTTCATCCATTGTTCCATAAAGATTACAACAAACATGGCTGTCATGACAAAATCCAGTCCCTCTGTACTGAAGTGAATCAGAGAGCCGAAGATGCCTCCCAGAGTGGCGCCGGTTACCCAGTAAATGTGATTGTACAGGGTTACAAAAAACATGAACCAGCTTCGATCCACATCTTCAGGGATTTCTGCGGCATAGTTTATGGAAAAACTTTCATCGCACATACCGAAGATCAGATAGAATTTTTTCAGACCGGCTCCCTGGTATTTTTCCAGCATGGAAATACCGTAAAAAAGATGACGGGCGTTAATCATCAGAGCCATGGCCAGTGCCTGAACAGGATGGAAGGCGCCCAGAAGAAGATTTACGGTAACAAATTCAATGGATCCGGCAAAAATTGTCAGGCTCATGAGCATGGGATACCAGAAGCTGAATCCAGAAGCATTCATGTAAATACCATAGGTCATGCCCAGAAACAAAAAACCTGTCAGAATAGGTATGGTGTGAGAAAAGGCACACCGGGCTGCTTTTTTTATGGTGTGCCTTTCTCTGGAAGATTTATTCATAATCTGTTCCACGGAAAAATTACTGTCTGGATGCGATAAATTCCAGAACTTCTTCTCTGGACGGCATAACGCGAAGAGCGCCTTTTCTGGTGGTGATCAGAGAAGCGGCTGCGTTGGCAAAGGTCAGAAGCTCTTTTAAGTTTTCAGCAGTCAGATTCTCCAGACCATGCTCCAGAACATAGTTGAGAGCGCTTGCGCAGAAAGTATCTCCGGCGCCGGTAGTTTCAATGGTGTTTTCCTGAAGGAAAGGAGCAGCCTCCACTCTGAGATCCTTGTAATAAGCGCGGCTTCCGTCTTTTCCCATAGTGATAAGCACCAGAGGAATGTTGTATTTTTCGCGGATCAGGGCAGCGCCTTTGTCGTAATCAGTGGTTCCGAAAAGAAATTCTACTTCATTGTCAGAAATTTTCAGTACATCGCATTTTCCCATTCCGTATTCGATCTCTCTGCGTGCATCGTCCAGAGAATTCCACAGAGGAGGGCGGAGATTCGGATCAAAAGTAATGATACAGCCGGCCTCTTTTGCCAGTTCAATGGCATGACGGGTCGCTTCTCTGACACCTTCATGGGTGGAAGAAAGAGTACCGAAATGGAAAATACGGGAATCTTCAATCAGTTCTTTCTGAACCTCTTCCTTTGTGAGCATCATATCTGCGCCGGGATCACGATAAAAAGAAAAATCTCTGTCCCCGTCCGGATAAGTATGGACAAAAGCAAGCGTAGTATGATGCTTATGGTCCATGATCAGGTTGCGTGTATCAATTCCAACTTCCTCTACAGCCTTTTTTAACTGATTTCCGAACATATCGTTTCCGACTTTGCCAATAAAGGCTGTTTTTTTGCCAAGCTTCTGCAGCATGGCAAGGACATTGCAGGGAGCGCCGCCCGGATTTGCCTCCATCAGAGGATTCCCCTGAGCGCTGTCGCCATTTTCGGTAAAATCGATCAGCAGTTCGCCAAGTGCTGTTACATCGTATTTTCTGTTTTTCATAATAAACCTCCTAAGTATCTTGTGATCCACACAGACTCCTGAGCTGGCAGGAACAGACCGGCAATCTGTATGTTTTCGCTATTATCAATTTAGCGTAGGGAATCAATTTTGTCAAACAAAATTCGGACAAATCTTTATTTTTTACAGTAAAAATGGTAAAATAACAATATTACAGATTCTTTTGCAGGGGAGAATCCATTTGTTTTAGATAATGGAGAGCCCTTTTTGCCGGAGGAATCAGTCAGGAGGTTGGAGAAGATGAACGGAAAAGCGTATGACTATATGGACTGGCCAGGAATTGAAGCAATCATATACGGGGAGGAAGTATCTCCAAAAGATATTATGGCTCCAAGGCTCACTCCGGACGGGATACTGCTGCAGGGCTTTTTCCCGGAGGCAGAAAAGGCCGAGGCGGTGATAGAGAAAAAGGCATATTCTATGGAAAAGGAAGATGAGGCAGGATATTTTGCAGTTCTTGTGTCCGGAAGAAAAATTCCTTCCTATTCTTTCCGTGTAACAAAAAACGGAGAAACAAAGGAGTTTGAAGACCCTTATGCCTTTTCTGGGCAGATGACAGAGGAAGAGGAAAAGGCTTTTTGTGCAGGAGTATATTATCATGCCTATGAAAAAATGGGCGCCCATGTGATGACCATAGACGGAACAGAAGGAACCAGCTTTGCCGTGTGGGCTCCAAATGCGGTAAGCGTAAGTGTTGTGGGAGATTTTAACGGCTGGGACGGCAGAGGTCATCTGATGCACAGACGGCCCATGTCCGGTATTTTTGAGCTTTTTATTCCAGGAGTAAAAAAAGGAGATCTTTATAAGTATGAGGTCAGAATCCGGGGAGGTCAGAAGCTCCTGAAAGCGGATCCCTATGGAACCTGCACAGAGGCTTTTCCCGCCACAGCATCCATAGTGGACAAAGCTGCCGGAGACATTACCTGGACAGATGATTTCTGGATGGCGGAGCGCAAAAAATATGCGGACAGGAATCAGCCGGTATCTATTTACGAAACAGACCTGACTCAATGGAAAAACGGGGAAGAACTTGTTTCCTTTGTAAAAAAACTGGGCTATACCCATGTGGAGCTTCATCCGGTTATGGGATACCTGGACGAAGAGTCAGGGCCTTATTCTACATTTTCTTACTATGCACCTGACCGTAGATATGGTGTGCCGGAGGATTTTGCCCGTCTGGTCAATGAGCTCCATAAAGAAAATATCGGTGTGATACTGGACTGGACTCCGGCTCATTTTCCGCGCCATGGAGAAGGACTGGAGTGCTTTGACGGAACACCTCTTTATGAGGTTCCGGATCCTGCAATGGCAGTTCATCCTATGTGGGGAACCCTTCTTTATAATTATGAAAGTCCAATGGTAAAGGATTTCCTGATCGCCAATGCGTTTTACTGGACAGAGGTGTACCATGTGGACGGATTCCGTGTGGATGATGTGGATTCCATGCTTTATCTGGATTATGGAAGAGAGGGCGAAAGCTGGCGGCCAAATCTTTACGGAACCAACGAAAACCTGGCGTCAGTAGAATTTCTGAAGCATCTGAATTCAGTTATGAAGAAAAAGCACCCCGGTGTTCTTATGATCGCTCAGGAGGACGGACTGTGGCCGGAGCTTACAGATGATGTGGAAAACGATCATATTGGTTTTGACTATAAATGGAACAATAACTGGACCAGTGATTTTATTCATTATCTGGAGCTGGATCCCGTTCAGCGTCAGTATGACCATGATCAGCTTACTTTGTCCATGCTCTATGCCTACTGCGAGCATTATGTACTGACACTGGGAACAAGAAGTGCCGGGGAGATCAGTGAATTTATGGATAAGCTTCCGGGCGATGAGAAACAGAAGCTTGCCCAGATAAGAGCTGCCTATACGTATCAGATGCTTCATCCGGGAATTAAAATGACTTCTCCGGGTAAAGAGCTTTCCCGGGAAATGGAAACATTTTTCCATGATCTGAATGAGCTTTACTGTTCTCATCCCGCGCTGTGGCAGAAAGACCATGAATATGAAGGTTTTGAATGGATCCAGCTGATGAAGTATGAAGAAAATGTACTGACCTTTATGAGGAAAACAGAAAAACCGGAAGAAACCCTTGTAGCGGTGGTGAATTTTGCGGCAGTACCCTATGAAAACTACCAGATTGGCGTTCCTTTTAAGGGTAAATACAAAGAAATCTTTAACAGCGACCGAAAAGAATACGGAGGTATGGGTGCCGGAAATCCAAGGGCAAAATCCAGTAAGGCAGAGGAATGTGATGAGAGAGAAAATTCTCTGAAGATACGGATTCCGGCTTTTGGAGCCGTAGTGCTGTCCTGTACACTGGCAGAAAAAGCAGAAAAGAAGCCGCTGAAAAAGCCGGCTGCCCGTAAAAGATCAACAGCAAAAAAAACATCCAAAAAGCCTGCGGCCTGAAAAAAGAAGGTGGCGAAAAATTTGGACTTTCAAGATTGTAGCCCCTGTTTTCTGATGATATAATAAAAAAGGCAAGGAGACCGCTTTCATGTTAAAAATGATGATCCGCATGGATGATGATAAGATAACGACAGAGAAAAAATACCATTTGGACGGTATTTACAGTACAATCAATAACACATTCCTTACAGTGGGACTTTCTCGTATTGAGGATGGTTCTGGTGCGTTAGTATATCGTGATTGTGGACGGGCAAGGGATTTCAGCCTGTTTGGGAAAATAGTCAACACTTTGAAAAGGCAGACTTGGTTTATGGATAATGTAGCCGTTTGGCGTTTATATGACAGTGATGATTCCGACAGCTCCGAAAATTTTAATGAAGAAGATCTGCTGACCCATTACAGAGAAAAACAGGCTATGAGGGCTTGATCTTTTGGAGAGAAAATATTTTAAGGCACTGAATTTTTGACAGAATTATTAAAACCATCAGAAGACATTGTAATCGACGATTCACTTCTGATTGCTCCATCCGAGGAACCAACAGAATAAGGATACATATCAGGCAGGACATGAAAAATGTCCTGCTTTTTGGGCTCTATGTCAAGTTTTGGGGTGGGATTCTT
>UMHN01000865.1_pt1 | contig 10015 bp, 10 predicted proteins | sample 1965541 | NCBI WGS metagenome assembly UMHN01 (sample SAMEA4836099, study PRJEB28245) | human gut metagenome | biome: gut microbiome; material: fecal sample | place: Denmark | collected 2008
ATGATGGAACTTGACGCTGCGCAATCGCTCGGAATCTATATGATGCTTCTTACGCATCTGCGCAAAGCGGACAATTATGAAGCGTCCTGTTGTCCGCTTTGTATGGGGGCTTTCGCACGAATGTATGATTTGGATGCCGGTGTGTTGCAAAGGGTTCTCCGTGAGTTCGACCTTTTTGTGCTCGACGAAGAACGGCAAATGTTCCGGTCGCCTTATCTGGACAGGGTGATGGCGAGGCTCGAAGAAAGACGGATGATTAATGTGGCGAACGGCAAAAAAGGAGGTCGTCCGAAACGCATGGAAAGCACGCCGGAAACACCGATGGATAAAGGCGAAAAACCGAATCAAAACCAGAAGAGTAGAGAAGAGGAGAGAAGAGTTACTACTGTTGTCAAAGACAACAACAGTAGTAACGAAGAAAAGACAGAGAAAGAAAATTCTGCCGCCGCCGCTTCTGACGGACTTCAGATCGTTCCTCCACCGGAGGATAGGGGACAGTTGCCCCTACAGCCGGTTCTTCCGTGGGAGATGCTGGTGGATCAGATGGCCGAATCGGAAAGTTACATGGAGTCGATGGCTATGCATTCCTGTATGGGCAAACTTTTCGTGGAGCGGCAGGAGGAGGTGATCACTGCTTTTAAAGAGCATATCCGACGCTTTGGCAGGGAAGATGGCTTGCTGTTTTTGAGGGATGTGAAACTGTATTTCGGCAATTACCTCTCTCCGGGCGGACGTCCGGCTCAGGAGCTGAAGAAAAGGCTGCTCGGCAGTTGTCGGCAATCGGCTGAGGAAGAACTGTATCGCTTTGAACAACTCATTGGCGGGCAGCGGACGTATCTTGGGCATCCGATTCCGAAGGATGCGCCTCCAAGACCGGACAGGTCTGCCGTGTGGGATGAAGTGCATTGGAAGTGGGGAAATTAGCTCCGGATCTCTCTGACATCCGGCTACGTGAGCGTTGCCTTTCAGCTCAATGTTCGTTCATTCTCGGCTTGGTGCTCGTTCATTCTCGGCTCGGTGCTCATTTATGCTCGGCTCGCTGCTCGTTCATGCTCGGCTCGGTGCTCGTTCATTCTCGGCTCGGTGCTCGTTCATTCTCAGCTCGGTGCTCGTTCATGCTCGCCTCGCTGCTCATTCATGTTCAGTTCGCTGCTTATTGGTGTTTAGCCCGGTGCCCATTGATGCTTAGCTTTCTGTCTGCATTGGGAACTGATAGAAAAATTATTAATACAAACTTAAAATCTCCTTTTCGGAAGGGAGGAATAGAAACAAGAAATATGAGAAATTTTGCTAATTATCATGTCGATGTCCGCAGGCATACCAGCGGTGTCGTTAAAACCATTTGCGAGCAATGCCTCCCGACGAGGCACAACAAGCGTGACCGTTCGCTGCGGGTCAATATCGACACAGGACATTGCCATTGCTACCATTGCGGAGCTGACTTCTACGTCCCCGACGATGCCGAAGAGCGTGAGAAAGCCGAGCGACAGGCTGCCCGTAAACGTCGTGCGGCATCTGCCGTTCCCCAGCATTTCCACCGTCCGGTGTTCGACGCTTCGAAGACGACGCTTTCCGAAGCTACGGAGCGTTGGCTGGTAGAGACGCGTTGCATTCCGCAGTCCGTCATCGCCGGTCTGCGCATCACGGAGCAGGAAGAGTTCATGTCGCAATCCGGCACGAAAGAGCGGTGCGTCTGTTTCAATTATTTTGAGGACGGGAAACTCGTCAACACCAAATTCCGCAGCGGCGCCAAAAATTTCAAAATGGTGCAGGGAGCCGAACTGATTCCCTACAATATCGATTCCGTGCTGGGACAGGACACCTGCATCATCCACGAAGGCGAACTGGATGCCGCGTCCTCCCTTGCCGCCGGATTCAAAAGCGTGATCTCCGTACCTGCCGGAGCAAACGCGAACCTTTCGTGGCTCGACCGCTTCATGGAGTCGCACTTCGAAAATCTGAAAGACATCATCATAGCCGTAGACACCGACTCTGCCGGGCTCAAACTGCGTGACGAACTGGTCAACCGTCTGGGTGCCGAACGCTGCCGTGTGGCCGTCTACGGACCGGGGTGCAAGGATGCCAATGAACATCTTGTCAAATATGGGATCGACAGCCTTCGCATCGCCATCGAGCAGGCGGAAGAAATTCCTCTTGAAGGCATCTTCACCGCCGCCGATCTGCACGAAGACCTGCGGGCATTGTTCGACAACGGCTTCGGTCCCGGAGCGGAGACGGGCTGGGAGGAGATGGATAAGATTTGTACGTACGAACGTAGGCGGCTGGTCATCGTTACGGGCATACCGGGGGCCGGAAAATCGGAATGGCTGGACGAACTGGTGTTGCGCCTCTGTATGCGCCATCAGTGGAAGATCGCGTTTTTCAGTCCGGAGAATAATCCCATCGTCTACCATCTCCGCAAGTTGATCGAGAAACTGACCGGACGCCGTTTTCAAAACGGTTGCGGCATGACGGAAGGACTTCTGCTCCGTTCGGAAGAGTTTCTTGCCGAAAACGTCTGTCACATCGCCCTCAAAGGCAGCGCCACTCCGGAACGGGTGCTTGCCAAAGCCCGTGAACTTGTCCTGCGTCGGGGATGCCGCATCTTCGTCTTCGACCCGGTCAACCGTTTCGAGCATACCCCCGCGCCGGGGCAATCGGAAACGCAGTATCTTTCCAATTTTCTGAATCTGTTTACGGAGTTTGCCACGCAATATAACTGTCTGGTGATTCTTGTGGCGCACCCCCGAAAGATGAACCGCAATCCGGTGACGAACCATACTCCGCGTCCGGATATGTACGACGTAAACGGGTCTGCCGATTTCTTCAACAAGGCGGATTACGGCTTGGTAGTGGAGCGTGACAAGGAGGTCGGAGTGACACGTGTCTATGTCGAAAAAGTGAAGTTCAAACATCTCGGAGCGGGTGGTGTGGCTACTTTTGTCTACGATCCCGTCAGCGGACGTTACCTCCCCTGCGAAGAGTCCCAAGACCCGTCCGTCCCACCGGAACAACGGGTCAGAAACACTGTCAATGATAGCTCGTGCTGGTTGCCGGAGAAGGAGCTGTTTGAATAGGTAATAGGTAATAAGTATTAAGTATTAGGTAATAAGTATTAGGTAATAAGTAATAGGTAATAGGTAATAATCGTAGTTGGTGAGGGTGGTGGGTAACAGGTCACGGGGGATGAGTAACGATGTGGATCACTGGTTGAATGGTGATTCATTTTGATACCGGTTTACTTTATTTTCGCACAGTTTTGAGGTAAATACGGATTCATGAAACGTCATCCGATAGAATGATTATATTTGCATTTCGATTCTAAGAAACAAATAATAAACCATTAATCTGTAAACAATGAGATTTAGTAACGTAAGATTATTAGTAAAGGACTTCGCCGGATGCTTCAAATTCTACACCGAACAACTCGGATTAGAGCCAGCCTGGGGAGATGAGAATAGCGGATACGCCAGTTTTAAAGTAGCCGACGGAATAGAAGGTCTCGCCCTTTTTGTATCCGACTGGATGGCGCCTTCGGCAGGTAATGCAGATAAGCAGCAGCCTGTTGGGATGCGTGAAAAATTAATGATCTCATTCAGTGTGGATAACGTGGACGAAACCTTTGTCGCACTGAAAGCAAAAGGCGTGACGTTTATCAGTGAGCCTACGGATATGCCCGATTGGGGGATGCGTACCCTGTACCTGCGCGATCCCGAAGAAAATCTTATAGAACTCTTTACCCCTTTGGCACCGGAGAAATTTAGCCAGGAACTTATCGAAGAAGATCAGAAATTTCATTAAGAGACACGGCTGAAAAGCAACGTGCTCATCCGAGTGAGCCGGAAAATGATATTGAATGGGGCTGTCCGAAAAGAGAACGTCTGCTATCGTTTTGCTCTGTCATCCTAAGTCTGCCGAAGAATCAGCTCTTTATATTAGTCAAAGAAGAGATTCTTCTCCGTGTGCTGAATGATAGATTGATAGTATTTATCTTCTTTTCGGACAGCTTTATACGTTAATCGGGTATCTTGCCCGGAACTATTCTTATTTTGTTTTAACTGCTGATTGGCACCAATACTTAATACTTATCTTCAAGGTTCTTGCAGCACTTCTACGATCAGCCGTACTTGTGCGGGTGTGTAGTGTCTGCTTCGGGGATTCATGCCGGTGGATAGCAGGCGTTCTTTTAGTCCGGGTGCGGCTTCGATCCATTCGTTGAAGCGGTCTACTGCGCTTTGTTGCTGGACGTTGGGGATATATAGCATGGCGAGTTCTCCTTTTCCGTAGCTGCGGTATTGGAAGGATTTTTCTTCTTCCTGTTTTTGCAGGGTATCTGTATTTGCTTTCATTTTTGATTTAATTGTAGGGTTTGTAATGGGTATAAAGTTACTGTTTTTTACTGGATTTAGCAAATTTGTTGCTCATGAAAGTGTTGCTTTTATGCTTGTATTATTTAGTTGTTATTCACGTTGTCTGCTTGTCTTTTTTTTGGGGGGGGTATTGGGGGCTGATTGGGAGCTTTTTCAGCTTTTATCTGCTTTATGGTTACTTTGTATTCGCTTTTAGTATGCTTTCAATCTGTTTCTAATTCACTTTATTCTGCTTTATGCTGTCTTAATCCGTCTTTATCCGTTTTATCCCGTCATAGTCCGGTGCAGTCCGTCGTAATCCGGGAAATTGCCGGTGCACTGCCGTATCTTTGTTTCACCAACAGAAAGGGGAATGTCCTTCTTTTCTTTAATACAAATTCAGTATGGCAACAGTGTCTGTGGTGCGCTATCAGCGCAAAAAAAAGATTGGTGATGACAAATCGCCGATGGTGTATGTGCTCAAACTCAAGCCGGGGGAATCGAAACTTTATTCTATCGAGTCGCTGGCGCGTGAGATCGAGTCGATCGGTTCGCTTTCGGTGGAAGATGTGGAGCATGTGATGCAATCCTTTGTCCGTTCGATGAAGAAGGTGCTCGTAGCGGGGAATAAGGTGAAGGTTGATGGCTTGGGGATTTTCTATACCACGCTTACTTGTCCCGGTGTGGAACTGGAAAAGGACTGTACGGTGAGGAATATCACTCGTGTCAACCTTCGTTTCAAGGTCGATAATGCTCTGCGGCTTGCCAACGACAGTACGGCAACCACACGTGGTGGGGACAATAACATGGTCTTCGAACTTGTCTCCAAGAATGCGCCGGCTTCGGGAGGCAACGGTGATGGCGGAGGCTCCGGTAGTGGCGGTGGCAGCGGTTCCGGTTCCGGTGGCGATGGAGGGGAAGAGGAAGCTCCCGATCCTACCGTTTAGTCCGGTAAGTGTATCAGCATCATTGAATGAGTACTACCTGTAAATGAATAACCTGTAAAAGTAAAAAGTTATGATTGACAAGATTTTGGAGATTGCATTGGAGATCCTGTTTTTCTTCCGCAGGAAGAGAAAAGGAAAACGAACGAAAGGGCAGGTCGATGAGGAAGATTGACCTGATTGTGATCCACTGTTCCGCCTCTAGGGCGGACAGGGATTTCACGGAAACAGACCTTGAAGTGTGCCACCGCCGGCGGGGATTTAACGGGATCGGCTACCACTTTTATATCCGGAAAAATGGCGACATCAAGACTACCCGCCCCATTGAACGGATAGGAGCTCATGCGAAAGGATTCAACCGGACAAGTATCGGCATTTGCTATGAGGGCGGACTTGACTGTCACGGGCGGCCTGCCGATACCCGTACCGAATGGCAGGTACACTCGATGCATGTGCTTGTGCTTACGTTGCTGCGTGATTATCCCGGTTGCCGGGTGTGCGGGCATCGTGATCTGAGCCCTGATCTGAACGGGAACGGGGAGATCGAACCGGAGGAATGGGTGAAGGCTTGTCCGTGCTTTGATGCGGAGGAGGAGTGGGCTTGACGAAGGCCTTATTCTTCTCCGTGCTCAGTATGAATAAACTTTTTGTTTGCTCCTTTCAGTCGGAACATATTGGCTATCATTGCCAGTGCCAGTGCCGGAATTTGCAGGATTGCTTTTCCTAATTTCCGGTTCAGCAACTTTCCCGGCACAGGTATGATCATGGCGGCAACTTGGGCGGCTGATAGTATCCACCATTTGATGGCCGTATACCACTCGTTTTCTCCGCTTTGCAGACTCATTAGTAAGCCGATTGCGGTAAAGAGTAAAGTGAAACCGAAAACTCCCACCAGTTGTATCAGACGGGGAGGCAGCATCCATTGAAGAATCTTGTCGCAGTAGTCGATATTTCCCTGAATCAGTGCTTTCGGGAAATCGGGCAAGGAAGCCCGCAATGCACCGTATTGTGCTGCAATCCATCGTTTACGCTGATTTTTGATACCTTCTTTTTTCTGTGTCTTTTCATCGTATACGGACAGTTGTTCCAGATACTCGATATGAATGCGTTGTTTTAGCAACAGGGCTTCCAGCTCCTTGTCTTCGCCCGATGTTTGCAGATGTCCTACATTTCGGCGGAACCAATGAACGTCGAATGCCATTCCGGAACCGGCTAATCCGGCTGACAATCCTATCGCGTTGTGCCCGCTGCGGAAGAATCCGTTGTTTATTTCTTCGCTGATCGCATCCAGAACAGCGATGTCTGTATTCATGTTTTTTCCTGTGCGGTGGGCTTGTACAGCATGCAGGCCGGAGTCAAAAGCACGGTTGATTTCTGCGAGGAAATTGGGTGTCGTTACATTGTCGGCATCCATGATCACTACTACGTCATAAGATTCGTTGGCAGTGACGTTCATTGCCAGCGTAAGGGCTTTGGCTTTGGAACTGTTGGTATAGCCGGCGACTTGCAAACAGATGGGGAGTGCTTGTAGGGCAGCATTCGTGTCCGGCTGCATCTGATCGGAGATGACAAGAACGTCGTACATTTCTTTGGGGTATTCCTGCTTGAGGAAACTACGGATAGTGGAGACGATCACCCTGTCTTCCTTGTATGCAGGGAAGAGTACAAGAAAACGACGCAGGATACGTGCTTCGGAAAGTTTTCGCGGACGATAGAATTTGGAGGCAATGGCGTAGAACAGCAGATAACCGACACAAAGTGCCAGAAGAATAAAGAGAATCCAGTCAATAAAGGTGTACATGGTCTTTCATTTTTAAGGGTTATCGGATAGGAGAGGTGACAGAAAAGCTTCTGACAACGCCTTTCCATACTGCGGCAAATAAATCGAAACGACCTTTCACGGCAAACTGAAGGCTGTTTTTTCCGGCAGCTATGGTAGATTGATAAAGAATGGAGAGCAGCCGTTGAGCACCTTTCCGGTTGCGGCGGGTGTAGAGCAAACGGTTGCGCGTCATGTAGAAGGTACGTAGCTTGCTGAACTGTCCGGTGCTCTGGCTTTCTTTGTGGAAGACGGTGCAACGAGGCTCATACCATAGTTCGTAACCGGCATTTGTCATCTGTGTACACCAGTCCATTTCTTCATAATACAGGAAGAATATTTCCGGCATTTCTCCTACTTTCTCAATGACTTCACGTTTTACCATGAGTGCCGCCCCATGCAGGTAGGGGGTCGTGTGCGGGGTGTCGAACGTGCCGTCGTTCGGACAGCCGAAACCTGTCATTTCGTTGCGTATAGTGATTGCCGACAGGGAGGTGAATCCGGCAAACTGTATGTTTTGCGGAGGAAAGGCAAAGCGTATCTTCGGAGAGACGGCTCCGATGTTTTTCTGACTTTCCAGTCGCTCTGTCAGGTAGTGGAATCCGTCTGATTCAACATAAGTGTCATTGTTTATCAGAAAGATATAGGCTCCTTTGGCTACTCTGATCCCCAGATTATTTCCGCCAGAGAAGCCTAGGTTAGACTCGCTCCGCAGGGTGACTATATCGGAATATAGCTCCTTGATTTTAGTCGCTTCGTCTTCGCGCGAAGCATTGTCTACGACGATGATTTCATAGCTCACGGAATGTACATGTGTTTGCAGCGATTCTATTAATTCGCAAGTGTCTTTAAAGCCGTTGTAGCAAACTGTGATAAAGGAGACTTGAGGTTCGTTCATCATAATCTATTGTTCGTTTTTCAGTTCTGTTTCTTTACTTTGCTGCATCCGCTTGTCAATGTACGGTCCTGCGAAGCAGAGGGCAAAGGCTGTGTATATGGGGATGGAGTTGGGATATTGCATCACGTCGTTGGCATAGGCTGCCAGATAGAATCCGGCAGCGGTACAGAGCCAGGCAGTAAGTAAGCCTCGCAGGCGTTTGTTCATGATCTTGAACATCAGTATCCATCCGCACCATGCAAAAAGGACTCCGTGAACAGCCAGGTAGAGAACTAGACCGATGATTCCGGTTTCTACCCATACTGAGACTAACCAGGAATCCGGTGGATAGAGCATACGTTCTTTGGGATAGAAACGGTCGCCTTTGGATAACCCTATCCCATATCCAAAAGGCTTGTGAATCATCAATTCTCTCATTTTCTTTCGATTGTCTACACGTAATTGATAGGAAGCGTCTTGGCTAGGACGAAATGCAGAACGCATCTTGCGGATATATTGATTGTCATCTCCTATATTGGTACATACAAAAAACAAGAATAACAAGGCAAGAACTGAAATACCTGTAATACATGCTTTGCGATTGCGTGAAAGAATAATGAAACTCCCTAAAGCACCGATAGGCAGAGCTATCGCAGCCCGTGTTCCAGAAATTCCCATTCCGTAAATGGCGGCAATAATGACAATTATAAAATAGATTTTCAGCCATACACCTTTTATATAAAAAAGTGAAATTCCAAAAAGTGAAACACCCATAGCCATGTGTACGCCGAAGTTCGCTGCATCACTGAAGAATGAGAAATAACGAATACCGGACCAAATAATATGAGTTCTTGCTCCTCCCAAAACGTATAAAAAATACTGCTCACGTTCATTAAAACCACAGTTTTTTTGCCAATATCCTTTGGCTGCTGCCAAGAGGATGAAAAGAGACCATATAATTAGAAGCCACTGAATCCCCTTGATGTTACGGATTGCTAACGGTACGATGACAGCACATACAATAGGATATATGAGATAATGGGTGATGGAGATATTCCATGCTGCCTGAACATTGTTCGGATTAGCTATCTCTAATATGCAATAAACTCCCCATATCAGAAAAAGCATAAGCATACCATTACGACTTTCCGACCAGTCAATTTTTTCATGCATTCCGTACGCAAAAAGCAAAACAACTACAAACAATGTACACATTAATGTTGCTACTCCTAATGGTATGTCTGTCACTGCATAAGCTGCTGCCAGCAGAAATTGGAGAGTGAAAAGTGTATAGAAACTTTGTTTTGAATATTTGATAATCAATAAGAAAATAGCTGTCATTAAAGGCAATGAACTAATCGTCAGAAAGAAAGGAAGGGAGGTACGAAAGAACATTTTGTATAATATATACAATCCTCCTGCCAATAGTAAATGTACCCATCCTTTATTGGCAAAATAGCTACCGGCTACTGTTAGGTATTGACTGTATTTTCCTTTATCATTCGTCATCTTCATCTCTTGCTGTTGCCGGCTGCTTCTTTCTTTTTGTGAACGTAAATATACTTTCTGTCAATGCTAATTGTGACAGTCGGTATACTATTTTCCTCCAAAGTGTATATGGTGGAAGCATACCAGTGTAGTCTTCAACCACATTGCGGGATGCGTGTGTCAAGTAAACATAAAGTGGAGTTTTACCTACTTGTTGACTTAGCTTTTCTGACAAAAGCTTATCGGTCTCTTTCCAACCACGGTCAGCACGGGCTACGAGTATATTTAGATTAGCTTCTTGTAGTAATTCCAGCGATATGCTAGCTTCCCGCAGATTGGGATATTCAACGATGAGAATATCTTCTTCCTCTGATGTGTATAGATCGGTAATGCTTTTGGCCAGGTTGTATTCTCGTGAATCAATTCTGAAGTCTGACTTCCATGTTATTACTTTTGTTTTAAGTCCGATACTGTTCCAATATTTTTTTAGGGCTTCGATCACATAACTTTTGCCTTCCCCGCCTTCTGTGCTAATAAA
>UMHN01050956.1_pt1 | contig 9920 bp, 7 predicted proteins | sample 1965541 | NCBI WGS metagenome assembly UMHN01 (sample SAMEA4836099, study PRJEB28245) | human gut metagenome | biome: gut microbiome; material: fecal sample | place: Denmark | collected 2008
GCAAAAGTAGTTATTGGTTTATTAGCCAGCCGTAAACGTGTAGGCTATCTTTTGAATAGTAAACCTGAAAAATTAGGTTTTATGATGCGTGACGCTGTAAAAAATGCCATTGCTCCAGTGGTCGTTGATAAATCGAAAGCCCAATGTCAGGAAGTCGTGCATCTGGCTACTGACGAAGGCTTTGATATCCGTAAATTGATTCCGGCTCCTACAAATACTCCGGAAGATGCAGGACCGTATGTAACTTTGGGTATGTGCTATGCTTCCGATGTCGAAACCGGTGAATCTGACGTTACGATCCACAGACTTTGCCTGCAGAGCAAAGACGAAATTTCCATGTTTTTCACACCGGGGGCCCGGCATTTGGGCGCTTTCCGTGAAAAGGCCGAAGCTTTAGGCAAACCGCTGCCAATTTCCATCAGTATCGGTGTCGATCCGGCTATTGAGATCGCTTCCTGCTTTGAGCCGCCGACAACTCCGCTTGGCTTCAATGAATTATCTATTGCCGGAGCAATCCGCGGTAAGGCTGTTGAATTAGCTCCCTGTGTGACGATCGATGAAAAATGTATCGCCAACGCCGAATACGTCATCGAAGGCGAGCTTTTGGTAGGCGCGCGCGTTCGCGAGGACCAGAATTCCAATACTGGTAAAGCGATGCCGGAATTTCCCGGTTATACCGGGCCTGCCAATGCAGAATTACCTGTTATCAAAGTAAAAGCTGTTACTCACAGAGTAAATCCGATTATGCAAACCTGCATTGGACCTTCCGAAGAGCATGTAAGCATGGCCGGTATCCCGACTGAGGCGTCGATCCTTGATATGGTGGAAAGAGCTATGCCGGGCCGTGTACAAAATGTTTATGCACATTCCTCAGGCGGAGGTAAATTTATTGCCGTTATCCAGTTCAAAAAGACCGTTCCCAGTGACGAGGGTCGTCAGCGTCAGGCTGCGCTGCTTGCTTTCTCTGCTTTCCCGGAATTGAAGCAGGTGATTTTAGTTGATGAAGATGTCGATATTTTTGATACTAACGATGTGCTATGGGCGATGACTACCAGAATGCAGGCCGATGTCGATATCGTAACAATCCCCGGCGTACGCTGCCATCCGCTTGATCCGTCTAATGATCCTGCCTGCAGCTGGTCGATCCGCGATCATGGTATTGCCTGCAAAACTATTTATGACGCGACAGTTCCGTTTAATCAGAAAGCAAGATTCCAACGCGCAAAATTTATGGAAGTCGATGTAAAAAAATTCTTGCCTGATTTTACCGTACAGGATTGAATGATTCTGCTGGTTAAGGCGTTTTAAACGCCTTAACCACATTATCTGACTTTGATTGGATATTTTTAAGGAGGACAATTATGGGAAAGAATAAACCGATTATAGGTTTTATTTTAGGTATCATCGTAGCTGTGGTCATCTTTTTTGCTAACATTCCCGGCTTGGAACGCACAGGACAGATGTGTATGGCCTTTTCTCTGATGACAGTGATTTTCTGGGCTTTTGGTATTGCTCAGCCCGGTTATGTCTCAGGTCTGTATCTTTTGCTTTTAGCAGTTTTTAAAGTTGCGCCAACAACATTGATTTTTTCTACCTGGACTACTTCTATGATGTATCTGATCATCGGCGCTTATCTTATTGCGGTGGCGGTGAAAGAATCAGGTTTAGGTGAGAGGATCGCTTATAAGTTCATCGTAAAATATGTTTCGTCTTTTAAAAGTATTATCGTTTCTATCTTTGCTCTGACGTTCATTCTGGCCTTATTGATTCCGCATCCCTGGCCGCGCGCTTTTCTCATTATGTCGGTCATGGCTGTTGTGGTAAAAAGCGCGGACATTCCCCGTGAAGACGCGGTTAAGATCGGTTTTACTGTTTTTACGGCTTCTATCCCGGTTTCCATGATCTTTCTGACTGGTGATGCGTCGATCAATCCGCTGGCGGCTGCCAGCTGTGACCCGGAACCGGTAGGCTGGCTCAAATGGTTCGAAGTTATGGGTCTGCCAATGATCGTTACCAGTATCATTACAATGGTTATGATTCTGTTTATGTTCAAGCCAACCAAAGAGGTCAATGTCAATAAAACTGAAATTTTAGAGAAGCTGGAAGCTATGGGACCGATGAGCGGCAAAGAATTACGTACTGCCGTTTGGGTAACACTGGCTATTATCCTCTGGATGACTGACACGCTGCATGGCATTGATATTGGCTGGGTAACGTTATTTATTGCTATGGGGATGGCAATGCCTAAGATCGGCGGCATTTTGACTCCGCAAAGATGGAGTGGTGTACCGGTACAAACACTGATCTTTTTGACAGCTGCTGTCGCTATTGGCCGTGTGGGCGGTGCTACAGGCATGAATACATGGATAGCGCAAACTGTATTGCCAAGCAGTGTGCCGGAAAATATGTTCATCCTGGCCGCATTTATTACAGCCGTTTCTATTGCTATCCATATGCTGTTCGGCAGCGTTATCGCAGTTATGGGGATCGTTATCCCGGCGATGCTGGCCTTTACGGGCTCAATGGGTATCAGTACGATCATTCCTGTTATGATTGCCTATATTGCTATCAACGCTCACTTTATACTGCCATTCCATAATCTGGCGATTTTGGTCGGCGTAGGTGAAGACAACGGTATGTATACGGAAAAAGAAACGATCAAATTCGGTGTACCGTTTACGATCGTGCTGTTCATTATTACTGTCGGCGTTGCTGTACCCTGGTGGAAAGTAATCGGTCTGTGGTGATTTGTCTTAAAAAGTAAGTTTAAGAAAGGTTGGTTATTATGCGCTTGATTGTAGGAATTTCCGGTGCCAGCGGTGTCATTATGGGTTATCAGATGCTCAAGGCTCTAAAGCAGCTGCCTGATATGGAAGTGCATCTGATAATTACGGAAGGTTCTGTTAAGAATTTTGAATGCGAAACTAATATAGAAATCAGCAGACTTGCAGAACTGGCCGATTTTACTTACAGTAATAAAAATTTGGCAGCAAGTATTTCCAGCGGTTCTTTTGTTACGGATGGTATGATAATTATTCCCGCCAGTATGAAAACCGTTGCCGGGATAGCCTCAGGGTTTGCAGAAAATCTGCTGCTGCGTGCGGCTGATGTCTGTCTTAAAGAAAACCGTAAGGTGGTTTTAGTACCGCGCGAGCTGCCGTTGAGCCGTATCCATCTGCGCAATATAAAAGAATGTGCTGATAACGGCTGCGCTATAGTACCGCCGATGCTTACTTTTTATAATGGCTCCAATTCACTGGAACAGCAGATCGATCATATTATCGGTAAGATTTTGATGCAGTTTGGGATCGAGTATCAGAAATTTGTCGCATGGCAGGGAGAAGACATATGCAGACAGTAACGTTAAGCGAGGGGGATAAACCTTATACAGTTACGGCATGTGTGGTTTTATGCGGTAAAGATATCGCAGTAGTGATTGGCGGAGGCGAGACTTCGCATATTGGTGCTGCAGCCTTGGCTTCTCCCAGGCCGAGTTTGAAAAATACTGCTGAGATTTCCGCCAGTGCATCTGTTTTATGCCGTCTGGGACATAAGGATGATTTGCCTGCCAGAGAGGCGGCTTTGCGCCTGGCGAGTAAATTTAATACTAATGTTGCCGTAACGGCAGGCTTGCATATAGATGATGCGGACTCTGACGATATCGCAAAACTGCAGCATAACTTTCAGCAAATTTTGGAAGCAATAGAAGCATGGCTTCTGACGATAGATATATAGATATTTTGATCCTCCCATTGAGTTTGGACACTTACACATCAACACAAAAAGCTCTGACTAATGTCAGAGCTTTTTGTGTTGATTGAAGTAGCCGTTAAAGTTGTGGAGCAGCAGTAACGTCAGTCAAACCTGCTAAAGCCAAAAGCAGCAGCAGTGATTTTTGTTCACATACATATACTCCGGCTGGGTCAAACCATTCGTCTACGGTATGGGTACCATATTCAGCGCCGCCGCGTCCTAAGGTAACAGCCGGAATGCCGACTGCGATCGGCATATTGCTGTTGGTGCAGCCGCCTAAACGCGGCTGCGGCGTGATGCCGCAGGCTAAGGTTGCCAGCTTGGCCGCCTGGACCATACGGCAGTTTTCGGATTGGCTGCCGGCGGGGACGTCCATGATTTTACTGAAAGTAACTTTTACAGCGCCTGGTTTCTGCCAGCGGGCATTTTCTGCGTCGGCACCCTGCTGGAAAATCGCGAGTGCCTGCTGTTCCATTTGCGCCAGAACTTCAGCGCTGTCGGAACGCATATTGATTTTAAAATTAGCGCTTTGAGCAATGCCGTGGATGGCCTGCCCGCCGTTGGCAAGGCTGACTGTAAAAGTAGTTTTAGGAGTTTCAGGCACCTGCATATCGCTTAAAGCGGCGATGGCTCGTCCCATAGCCTGCACTGCGCTGGGAGTACCGAAAGCCAGATAAGCATGACCGCCGGGACCTGTATAGGTGACGTCATAATTGATCATGCCCGTAGCATTAAAATACATTACATCATTACTGGGACCGTCGATCGAAATGGCTGCGAGTATTTCCTCAGCTTTATTATTAACCAAATATTTCATGCCGCTCATAGCTCCCAGGCCTTCTTCTGCCGCAGTGCCTGCAATCATAATATCATGATGTGGGCGCAGGCCGCTGTTGACCAAAGCCCTGATAACTGAAAGATTTGCCGCTAAAGCTCTGGTATCATCGCAAATACCTGGAGCATAAAGCTTGCCGTCTTTTTCGATAACATCTGTAACGGTACCAAAGGAGAACACTGTATCTAAGTGCCCTTCAAGAAGAACGCTTTTACCGGTTTTACCACTGCCGTAGATTTTTCCGTAAACATTAAATTTTTCATCTATGGTCACATCCTGCAAACCGGCAGCTTTCAGCATTTGAGCGTAGTGTAGGCTGCGTTGTTTTTCCTGAAATGTTGGCGCTTCTATGACTACCAGTTCTTTTTGCTGTGCGATAGTATTGGGCGCATCCTGTTTAAAAAAATCTAAAGCTTGTTTAACTTGTCGGTCAGAAGTCAGTTTTTGAAAAATAAGTTCCAGGTCTTTATCGAAAGCTGTTGTCATGGGTGATGCCTCCTTAACGATATTGACTAGATTATAGCAAAGAAACTTTGGCGAGGGAAATGCTTTTTATAATTCTTTTAATAATTACTTATAATGTATTTTTTTACTGCTGAAAGTGTAATTTTTGAACATTATTTTTAAGAAACATCAGAATATGATTAAGGTGTATAATAAAAATATGAAAATAATATATGTGAGTGAAAGAAGGTCGTCGTATGCAAAAAACTGCGTTGGAACATGATCTGCAGAAACTGGTTGAAAAAGCTTTGGCTTTAGGCGCTTCAGGCGCAAAAACAGTTGACGTTGCCAGTATCAGGACTGGGGCCTGGATACGCTGGAAGTGCCAGTTTGGTTGCCCTAATTATGGAAAAACATTGTGCTGTCCGCCATTTGTTCCTGATTATGCGGCAACGCAGAGGTTTTTACAGGAATTTATCAGAGGGATTATCATTCAGTACACTTTTCCTTTGAATGGGGTGGCGGTTGAAAATTTTGCTGCGGCCGATCTGTCAATGAGTAATGGGCTGCTGGAGATTTTATTAAACCTGGAACGGGAAGCCTTTCTGCAGAATCATTATAAAGCTTTTGCTTTAAAGGCGGGACGCTGTCGTTTGTGCAAAGAATGTAATTTAAAGCAGTGTGTAAATCCAACAAAAGCAAGACCCTCGCTGGAAGCATGCGGAATTGATGTTATGGCTTTGGCTAATGATAATGGTTATCAGGCGGAAATTCTGCAGGTGGCGGTTCCTGAACTGAAAATATATGGCCTTTTACTGGTTGAGTAAAATTATCTGCAGACAGTTCTGTTTTTTTATAGCATAAATTATTTGTGGTGTATTATGATGTGTCTGAGCTTGACCCCCTTTTGTAAAAGGGTTATAATCAAATTAGTAAGAAAAGTGCGAAAATTAAGAACAAAATTAACTCAAAGGACAAGAATGGAGGGTTTTTATGAAAAAGTCAACTAAAATCATTTCAGCAGTTTTAGCATCACTGATGCTTGTTGCGGCAGGCTGCGGCAGTGACAAACCAGCAGAGAAAAAAGCCGGAGGACCGGAGGAAAAAGTACTGACAGTTTATTCTGCCCGCAGCGAGCAGCTGAATAATGCAGTTATCCCTCAATTTGAAAAAGATACAGGTATAAAGGTTAATCTTGTTGTAGCAGGTACCGGTGAAGTTCTTAAACGTGCTAAATCTGAAAAAGATAATCCGCTGGGTGATATTTTGTGGGCGGCCGACGAAACGATGCTGTCCTCTTCTAAAGATCTGTTTATGGAATATACTTCCACTGAAAACGATAAAATGATGGATGGCTTTAAAAATAAAGCAGGCGTTTTTACACCGGCCTTTGCTGATCCAACAGTTATGATCGTTAATACTGAGCTTGCTAACGGCATGAAAATTGACGGTTTCGAAGATTTACTCAATCCGGCTTTAAAAGGAAAAATCGCTTTCGGCGATCCTGTCAACTCCAGCTCGGCCTTCCAAAGCTTGATGGCAATGCTGTATGGGATGGGAAAAAACGGCGACCCGATGTCTCCGGAAGCGTGGGATTATGTTGATAAATTTATCGCTAATCTGGGCGGTAAAATGTGCAATAGCTCCAGTCAGGTCTACAAAGGCGTTGCCGGCGGCGAATATGTCGTTGGTCTTACCTGGGAAGACCCGGCAGCCAATCTTGTGAAAAATGGCGCTAAGGTAAAAGTAGTATTCCCGGTAGAGGGCGCTATTTTCCCCGGAGAATCCGTACAGATCCTGAAAAACTGTAAGCATCCGGAAAATGCTAAGAAATTTGTCGATTATATGCTTTCCGAAAAAGTGCAGAATGCTGTCGGTATGAATCTGACAGTACGTCCACTGCGTAAAGGCGCCACCTTGGCTGATTATATGACTCCTAATGATAAAATCAAATTAGCTCCTAACTATGATGAAAAATGGGTTTCCGAAAATAAAGCCAAGATTACTAAAATGTTCAGCGAGCATATGGAAAAATCTATGTAAGCAAGTGTAAATGTTATAAATGGCAAAGGGGACTCGCAGAGTCCCCTTTTGTCTTACTAAAATAAAAAGGCGGTTATTTTATGAGTGTAGCGATTACTATCGATAATGTCGTTAAGCGGTTTGGCAAGGATACTATTATCAACGGTTTGTCAGTAGATGTCCGGCCCGGAGAATTTTTTACGTTGTTGGGACCTTCCGGCTGTGGCAAAACTACGTTGCTGAGAATGATTATCGGCTTTAACTCTATCGAAGGCGGTACGATCAAAATAGATGACCAGATCATTAATGATATACCCACGCATTTGCGTAATATGGGCATGGTCTTTCAGAACTATGCTATTTTTCCGCATATGTCAGTTAAAGATAATGTTGCTTTCGGGCTGAAAAACCGTAAGGTAGCCAAAGAAAAAATGAATGCATTAGTCGATGAAATCCTGAAAACAGTAAAGATTGCCCATCTGAAAGACCGGATGCCGACGCAGCTTTCCGGTGGTCAGCAGCAGCGGGTTGCTTTGGCTCGAGCTATTGTTATTCACCCGCAGGTATTGCTGATGGACGAACCGCTGTCCAATCTTGACGCCAAGCTCAGAGTCGAGATGCGTAATGCCATCAAGCTTATTCAGCAGAAAATAGGTATTACTACAGTTTATGTAACGCATGATCAGGAAGAGGCGCTGGCCGTTTCTGATCGGATCGCGATTATGAATAACGGTATCATTCAGCAGATAGGTACGCCAAAAGAAATTTATCAACGTCCGAACTGTGTATTTGTGGCGACATTTATAGGTCTTTCTAATATTCTGGAAGCGAAAGTCAAAATTACAGGCGCTGCTAAAATACTTGATTTTGGTGCTTATGAAGTGCCGATGGATAATTTAATTCAGGAAATATCCGCAGGCAGCAAAGTGCTGGTTTCTGTGCGCCCGGAGGAGTTTGAGATCTGTCTTAACGGGTCTGATGGGCTGACTGCCGTAGTCGAGCACAGCGTCTTTTTAGGTGTTACCACGCATTATTTTATGCGTTTGGAAAATGGGCAGGAAATAGAAGTAATTCAAAATTCAGGCGTTGAAGATACTATCCCCAACAAGACCACGGTACGTTTGCTGGTACAGCCGGCTAAGATCAATGTTTTTACGGAGGATGGGAATACTCCCCTGATAGTTAGGGGGAACCGCTGATGAATACTGCCAAAAAATTTAATCTTTGGATGGGCATCGCCCTGCTTATTCTGTGTTTCTTTATTATCTTTGTTGTTTATCCGCTGATTTTAATATTATATAAAAGCGTGATAGATCCGGAATCATCAAAACTGACGCTGGACTATTTTACTAAATTTTTTGCACGGAAATATTACTGGAGTACATTAGTCAACAGTTTTTATGTAACCGTATGCTCTACGATTATTGCTTCTGTTATCGGCTTACCGATGGCTTATGTGCTGCGCAGCGTCAAAATCCCCGGCAGTAAATACCTTAATATACTGATCGTTATTTCGTATTTGTCACCTCCTTTTATTGGAGCCTATGCATGGATTCAGCTTTTAGGACGTAACGGTTTTGTAACACAGATTATTAATTCGATTTTTGGCGTTAAACTTGACGGTATCTATGGGTTTGCAGGGATCGTTCTTGTTTTTGCTCTGCAGTCGTTCCCTCTGATTTATATGTATGTATCTGGGGCTTTGAAGAATCTGGATAATTCGCTGAATGAGGCGGCTGAAAGCCTGGGACTGACCGCTTTTCAGCGTGTGCGTCAGATTATTCTGCCGTTAGTTATGCCGTCGCTTTTAGCAGGTTCGTTACTGGTATTTATGCGTGTTTTTTCTGACTTTGGTACGCCGATGCTGATTGGGGAAGGGTTTAAAACCTTTCCGGTATTGATTTATACTCAGTTTATGGGCGAAGTCAGCACCGATGACCATTTTGCTGCATCCTTGTGTGTGATCGTTATTGTTATCACTTTACTGCTGTTTTTCCTCCAGCGTTATATCGCCGGGCACTATTCCTATTCGATGACAGCTTTGAAGCCAATGGAAGCTGTAGAGGCCAAAGGCAGCAAAAAAATTTTTGCCTATCTTTTTGTTTATGGCGTTACTTTTTTGGCAATGCTGCCTCAACTGACGGTTATTTTTACATCTTTCCTTGAGGTCAGCGGCGGTGCTGTGTACACAGGTAATTTTTCTCTGCAGAATTATATGAATACCTTATTTGCTAAAGACAATAATTCGATTACCAATACTTATCTTTTTGGTATCTGCGCGATCTTTATCGTTGTTTTTATGGGTATTTTTATTTCTTATCTTACAGTGCGGAAGCGTTCCTACGTTACGGAAGTGTTGGATACGGTAACGATGTTCCCGTATATTATTCCCGGATCGGTTTTAGGTATCTCGTTCCTGTATGCCTTTAACAAGCAGCCGCTTATTTTAAGCGGTACGGCGCTGATCATTATTATTTCCCTGGCTATACGCCGGATGCCGTATACGATTCGTTCCAGTACGGCTATCATTACACAGATCAGTCCCAGTATCGAGGAAGCGGCAATCAGTCTGGGCGCGACAGAATTTAAATCCTTCTGGAAAGTAACCGTGCCGATGATGCTTCCGGGAGTTTTAGCCGGAGCGATTATGAGCTGGATCACCCTGATCAGTGAACTCAGTTCTTCGATCATTCTCTATACAAGTAAAACCAGTACGCTGACGGTAGCAATCTATACCGAGGTTATTCGCAGTAACTTTGGTAATGCGGCAGCTTACTCAACAGTACTTACTTTAACGTCAATTATTTCACTGTTAATCTTCTTTAAGCTTACTCATAATAAAGACATCAGTGTCTGACAACTATAT
>UMHN01039076.1_pt1 | contig 9160 bp, 8 predicted proteins | sample 1965541 | NCBI WGS metagenome assembly UMHN01 (sample SAMEA4836099, study PRJEB28245) | human gut metagenome | biome: gut microbiome; material: fecal sample | place: Denmark | collected 2008
GAAAGCTTTGTTCCGGCATTATTGTGTTTTTCTGCTTGAAAATCCTGTTTTTGGCATGGACGGCTTTATTCTTTTAGCAGAAAGGGAAGCATTCTGTAATAAATTTGACAGATTTTATTTAAAGTTTCTCTATTGAAGTGGATGGGGAGTATCTGTTAAACTAGGTTATAATAGGAAAAGTTCTGCTGTTGGTTACACAGTGTGTGGATGAACCATATTTGTTTCGCATATGCCCCCGCTGGATCAGGCGGGGAAATGTATATAAATGGTGAACAGACAACAGGGATAAAAGGATAATCAAGGAGGTTTTTTGGCATGAATCGGAATAGAGTGAACAAAAAAAGGATGGGGCGCGCGCGTGTGCTTTCACGGGCAGCGGCTGGCATGCTGGCAGCAGCGCTGTGCTTTCAGCCGATGACAGCGCTGGCAGGACCAGCGGGAGATTCTTCTCTTACATCGTCATCCTCGAATGCGGGACCGGGCGGCGGTTCGGGCAGCTCCAATTCGGGAAGTACAGGCAGCTCTGGCGGTTCGACTTCTGTTTCCAATGGGAGTGTGAGTGCGGTCACATCGGGGCTTGGTGTGTACCGGGTGACAGAGAATGAGGGGATCGGTGCGATTGCGCGCGGCGTGGATGTGTCTTACTGGCAGCAGAATGTAAATTGGAGCCAGGTGGCATCGGATAATGTACAGTTTGCGATGCTGGCAACCCGGTTCCGCGGTAATGTGGATCCGTTTTTCGCTATGAACGCGGCAAATGCGAGCCAGGCAGGGCTGCGGCTGGGCGCGTACATTTATTCGTATGCGACTTCGGTCGAAATGGCGCAGCAGGAGGCGGATTTTGTCCTGAATCTTATCAAGGATTATCCTATCTCCTTCCCGGTTGTCTTTGATGCCGAGGATGCTAATACGCTGGGAACCCTGACGCAGTCTCAGGTCAGCGACGTGATCAACGCGTTCTGTAAGCGGATTCAGGATGCAGGATATTATCCGATGGTCTATGCAAATGAATACTGGATTGCCAATAAGATCGATATGTCGAAGATTTCGTATGATATATGGGTGGCAAAATACCAGCAGAAGTATACATATTCAAAGACCTCAATGTGGCAGGCGTCCAACACCGGTTCGGTCAAGGGCGTGAACGGCAATGTGGATATTGATTATCTGTATAAAGATTATACGCAGATCATTCCGGGCAATACCTGGCGGACGATCGCGGGAAACCGTTACTATTATCAGAACCATGTGATGCAGAAAGCGGCGTGGATCAACGATGGTCAGAATTGGTACTATATGAATGCGGCGGGCAATCCGTCCACAGGATGGCTGGAGCTTTCGGGCAAAAAGTATTATTTGGAGGCGGACGGTCATATGATTACCGGCTGGAAGACGCTGGACGGCGGCTGGCGTTACTTTGACGCATCCGGCGAACAGGCGACGGGCTGGCGTGCGGTCGATGGAAGCTGGTATTTCATGGCGGACAATGGTCTGATGCAGACCGGCTGGCTGGAGACGGGCGGCAAGAAATATTATCTGAACGCATCCGGCGCGATGCAGGCGGGCTGGCAGAACCTGGGCGGAAGCTGGTATTACTTTGACGGCTCCGGCGCCATGACGACGGGCTGGCAGGCAGTCGGCGGAAAGTGGTATTACATGAATGAGTCCGGCGTGATGCAGACCGGCTGGCTGGATCTTGGCGGTAAGAAATATTACCTGGATGCCAGCGGCGCGATGTACGCAGGTATTACGTTCGAGATGGATGGAAATACCTGGCAGGCAGCGGCAGACGGAAGCTGCACGGTAGTTCTGCCGGAGGAGAATGCGGCGGGAAATGGCGGTTCGACGGACGGACAGACTCCGATAACCGGAAGCCAGTCACCGGTGCAGCCGTCCGGTCCGGCAGGGGTATAATATAAATATGATTTGAACCAGTACCCAGATATTGGAGCTGATTCAGTTAAAAAAATGAAAAAGTAAACAAATTCGAACGGAAATAACTTGCTTTTTTGCCGACCTCATTATACAATGTTAAACAGGCAAAAAAATGGACTTGCTTATGGGATGGAGGAAACCAGCATAAGTAATCTGGCATAACATGACGTTTCAAACTGCTATATCAACTGTATGTGCAAGATAAGCTGCGGCTGTTCCGGTGCGGATTTGACGAAAGATGCGAGGCTCTTCTGGCTGCAAATTAGGAAGAGCCTCGGTATACGTTATATCGGCAAAAGCGCAGAATCGGGATGGCGGGCACAGAAGTAGTGCGAAAGCGGGGGCGTTTGTCAGCAGGAAACTGTGAAAGCAGTGGTTCGCAGGCAGGCAGCTACGCGGAGACGCAGGCAGGGAAAGGTCGGAGAATGCAGATTCCGGATTTAGTACTGCATGGAAGCAGCGTGTTTTTACATATTGTATAATGATTATATAATCAGAACCGTCGGCGGAGTTGTAGTGCTAAAAAAGGGATGTCAGTGCGGCTGGCTGCCGGAATCATTTCCGGAAACAGGGATGAGGGCAGTGTTTGTCATCAGTCAGGCACCGGACAGCGCTTATGTGAGAATCGAATAACAAGTCAGTGGTACAGATGTTTATGTATGCATGGCTATTAAAGTCGGATTCGCATAGACGGAAGTGCATGCCATTTATGTATGCAGAGGAGATTGTACAATCCTCTGCTGCCGCAGCGTGTCAGATGGAGAATTCCCGGAGTGGATGACAAGCTCTGGAAATTTTGCAAAAACACCTGCAAACACAGATAGGTGGGAAGTATCACGGATGGCGCCATGAAAGAAACATGGATGCTGTCAGGATATGATTCACGAAGAAAGAGGGACGTCCGTCAAAGCATGGAACGATCTAATTACGAGGTGACACATTTATGAAACAGAATATGAAAAGAATGCTGCTTGTACTTTGCATGGCAGTCTGCTTTTTTGCTCTGTCCGCCTGTGGTAGCGCTTCTGAAGAAGCGGTAGAGCCGATTTCTCCGGAGATCGAGCAGACCATGAGCGATGGCGCTAAGAGCTATCTGGAGCAGTTCGCCAGCTACAGTGACGAAGATCTGGCAGCACAGCTGAAACAGGCTGAGAAGCAGAAAAACACAGTCATTGAGTCTGCAATTTCTTCCTGGACCAGTTCTAAGGACGATTTAGGCAAGATGGGTGAGATTCAGAGCGTGACCGTAGAGCGCGCCGATGATGACAGCTACACAGCAGTTGTTCAGGCTTCCTTTGAGAAGAGAAACTTGACTTTCTCCCTGACCGCTGAGGAGAGCGTAAGCAGCTACGGCGGTACTTCTCTGGTACCGACCGAGTTATCCTTTGTTGTAAACTACAGCTTCGGTGAGAAGATGGAGAAGGCAGCATTAAATACCCTGATGGGTATGGGTACCGTATTCCTGGTACTGATCTTCATCAGCTTAATTATCAGCGGCTTCAAGAAGGTTAACGAGATTGAGGCAAATGTAAAGGCTAAAAAAGCAGGAGCAGAGGCACCGGCAGCAGCACCGGCACCTGTACAGACTGCAGCACCGGCAGCAGCGCCGGCACGTACCGCAGCACCAGCAGCAGGCAATGCGGCAAACGATGGAGAATTGGTAGCAGTTATCACTGCAGCGATCGCAGCAGCAACCGGCGTACCGGCAGACAGCGTAAATATCCGCTCCATTACACGTAAATAATCATCGATAAAATCTGGAGGAATTTAAAATGAAGAATTATACTATCACCGTAAATGGTACAGCATATCAGGTAACCGTAGAAGAAGGATTTGCAGGCGCAGCAGCTCCAGCAGCAGCTCCAGCACCGGCAGCAGCTCCGGCTCCAGCAGCAGCACCGGCAGCAGGCGGCGTAACCATCACATCCCCGATGCCAGGTAAGATCCTTGGTATTAAGGCAGCAGCTGGCACAGCTGTAAAACGTGGTCAGGTTATCCTGCTTCTGGAAGCTATGAAGATGGAGAACGAGATCGTAGCTCCTCAGGACGGTACCGTTGCCAGTGTTAATGTTGCAGTAGGCGATATGGTAGAACCGGGCGCAGTTCTTGCTACATTAAACTAATCTAATTTTTATAAAACTGGCTGAAAAAATACGGGATATGTTATTCCGTTTGGAGGAATTAATATGGAATATATAACAACTACATTGTCCAATCTTCTTCAGCAGACAGCATTCTTAAACCTGACATTTGGAAACATCGTTATGATTTTCGTAGCGCTGATTTTCCTGTATCTGGCAATCGGAAAAGGATTCGAGCCGTTACTGCTTCTTCCGATTTCCTTTGGTATGCTGCTTGTAAATATCTATCCGGATATTATGAGATCGATTGAAGACTCATCGAACGGAGTTGGTGGACTTTTACATTACTTTTATTTACTGGATGAGTGGAGTATCTTACCATCCCTCATCTTCATGGGTGTCGGTGCGATGACAGACTTCGGTCCGCTGATCGCTAACCCGAAGAGCTTCCTGCTCGGTGCAGCTGCTCAGTTCGGTATCTACGGCGCTTACTTCATGGCTATCTTCATGGGATTCAACGATAAGGCTGCGGCTGCTATCTCCATCATCGGTGGTGCAGACGGCCCGACCTCTATCTTCCTGGCTGGTAAACTTGGTCAGACAGGTCTGATGGGACCGATTGCCGTAGCAGCTTACTCCTACATGGCTCTGGTTCCGATTATCCAGCCGCCGATCATGAAACTCCTTACCACCAAAGAGGAGAGAGAGATCCGTATGGAGCAGCTTCGTCCGGTATCCAAACTGGAGAAGATTCTGTTCCCGGTTGTTGTTACAATCGTTGTCTGCATGATTCTGCCGACAACTGCTCCGCTGGTTGGTATGCTTATGCTTGGTAACCTGTTCCGTGAGTCTGGTGTTGTTAAGCAGCTGACAGAGACTGCTTCCAACGCCCTGATGTACATCGTCGTTATCTTCCTGGGTACTTCCGTAGGTGCTACTACCAGTGCAGAGGCTTTCTTAAACCTGGATACCATCAAGATCGTAGTTCTGGGTCTGATTGCATTCGCTCTGGGTACTGCAGCAGGTGTTATCTTCGGTAAGATTATGTGCAAGGTAACTCATGGTAAGGTAAACCCGCTGATCGGTTCCGCAGGTGTATCTGCAGTTCCGATGGCAGCACGTGTATCCCAGAAGGTTGGTTCTGAGGCAGATCCGAGCAACTTCCTTCTGATGCACGCAATGGGACCGAACGTAGCTGGTGTTATCGGTACTGCCGTAGCAGCAGGTACATTCATGGCTATCTTTGGCGTGAAATAGGATAGAGCAGATTTATTCTGAATAATGTATTTATATAGTAGGGTGGGATTCTTCGGGATCCTGCCCTATTGTTATATGCAAACGTCGGTTGCTGTTCACGGGTAGGCACTTTTGGAACCGAAACGTCGTTTTTTGTCGAATTTAATCGGTCGAAATAGTTTGCTTTTTGCTGGTGGAAGACGTAAAATGACAGTGAAGTAAGGAGGAGTGGCACTAGAGAATAGAAAAGGAGAATGCACAGGATGGCGGATATGAGAGAAGAATTAGTTCAAAAGATTGAACGGGCAAGACAGCAGCTGAATCAAAATATTGACACAAAGGCAGCATATGACATAATTTATCACTACAGTGTGGAGCTTGACAAACTCTTAAATCAGTATATCGGGCTGGAGACGGAGACTGAAAGAGGGCTGGAGACGGCGCTGTAAAATAAGAGTGGAAATAGAAACAAATATAGATAAGTACAGAAAACTCAGATACATGTGTTCGGAAAAAGAACCGGTGCCTGAGTTTTCTGATTTTTTTCGATTTAGACCTTGCCATTTTGATGGGCATGTACTAAAATAAACATAACAAGTGGTAGAAAGTGGTGAAAAGTGGAACGAAATGGATTTTCGGGACACAAAAGTGGTACACATCGGATGACGGGTGATTGATATGTTCATGGGAGAATACAATCATACAATCGATGCGAAGGGACGTTTGATCGTTCCGTCGAAGTTCAGGGAACAGCTTGGAGACGAATTTGTGGTGACAAAGGGGTTGGATGGCTGTCTTTTTGTGTACGATAACACCGAGTGGAAAAAGTTCGAAGAGAAGTTACAGGCACTCCCACTTACCAATCAGAATGCCAGAAAATTCTCCCGTTTCTTTCTGGCAGGTGCCTCGGCGTGTGAGGTGGATCGTCAGGGACGAATCCTGCTTCCTTCGGTTCTGCGGGATTTTGCAGGACTCGAGAAGGAGGTTGTCCTGGTCGGCGTCGGAAGCCGGATCGAGATCTGGAACAAGGTGACCTGGGCGGAGAAGAATGTCTATGATGACATGGAAGAGATTGCAGAAAATATGGAAGGCCTTGGCATATGATATTTAATCACAAATCAGTATTATTAAATGAGACGGTTGACAGTCTCTGTGTAAAGCCCCAGGGTATCTATGTGGATGGGACACTGGGAGGCGGCGGTCACGCGAGCGAGGTGGCGGCACGGCTGGGAGACGGCGGACGCCTGATCGGGATTGATCAGGATGCGGACGCGATTGCGGCTGCGTCAGAACGTCTGGCTCCCTTTGGAGATAAGATAACCGTTGTGCGGAGCAATTATGAGCGGATTGCACAGGTGTTAGATGAGCTGGAGATTCCGCAGGTGGATGGAATTTATCTGGATCTGGGTGTTTCTTCCTTCCAGCTTGACACAGCGGAACGGGGATTTACCTATCGCGAGGACGATGCGCCGCTGGATATGCGGATGGATCAGAGAAATGAGCAGACCGCGAAGGACATCGTCAATACCTACAGTGAGATGGAACTGTACCGGATCATCCGGGACTACGGTGAGGATCGGTTTGCGAAGAATATTGCAAAACACATCGTACAGGCACGACAGAAAAAAGAGATTGAGACGACAGGCGAGCTGACGGAGATCATCCGGGCATCGATTCCGGCAAAAGTCCGGGTAACCGGCGGTCATCCGGCAAAGCGTACGTTTCAGGCGATCCGGATCGAGTTAAACCGGGAACTGGATGTGCTGGAAGATTCGATTGATACGATGATTGAGCGCCTGGCACCGGGCGGACGGCTTGCGATCATTACGTTCCATTCCCTGGAAGATAGAATCGTAAAGAACCGTTTCCGGACGAATGAAAATCCATGCATCTGCCCGCCGGATTTTCCGGTCTGTGTCTGTGGACGCAAAAGCCGCGGTAGGGTGATTACAAGAAAACCGATTCTTCCGACCGATCAGGAGATGGAAGAAAACCCGCGTTCCAAGAGCGCAAAGCTCCGGGTATTTGAAAAATCATAAACAAAAGCATAACTGCACCGCAGAACAGAGATCATTTCAGGTGCGGGGGAGATAAAAGAGAGAAAAAGCGAAAGAGCAGGGAGGAAACGTTATGTCTGTCAGAAGGAGACAACATGTATCGGCCTCCACGTATGTGGACGGTAATACCGTGCGAAAAGTTCAGAGAACCGTGGAGATAAGACCAGAAAGAGATGAGAGAGAGGAGTACCGGCATAAACACGCCGTGCGCCGCAACCAGGAAAAGGCGCTTTACATGAACGGACCGTATGTGCTGGCGCTGACCATCGCTGCGCTGATCACGCTGGTTTTATGTATGAATTATCTGCATAAGCAGGCGTCGATCACGACCCGTATCAACCACATTGAGGATCTGGAGCTGAAACTGGAGAACCTGAAGTCCGAGAATGATGCGCTTCAGACCCGGATTGACACGTATGTGGATCTGGATCATGTATATAAAGTGGCGACCGAAGAGCTCGGCATGGTATATGCAAATAAGGATCAGATTCTTTTATATGACAAGACGGAAAGCGAGTATGTAAGACAGTATGAGGACATCCCAAAACACTAACGGCAGACAGACCTTTCGGAAATATATGCAGGAAAAGCTGGCAATTACCGTCCTGGTAATTATGCTGGCTTTGTTTGCATTGGTGCTGGTGCTTTATAATCTGGTAAAAAGTAAGGGCGAGTCGTACAATCAGATAGTCCTGAGCCATCAGGACTATGAGAGCCGCACGATTCCCTACAAGCGCGGCAATATTATCGACCGGAACGGGACGTATCTGGCGATTAGCGAGAAAGTTTACAATCTGGTCGTTGATCCGAAGCAGATTCTGGATACGGAGGAGAACTACCAGTATCTCGATGCCACGCTGGACGCGCTGGTGGAGTGCTTCGGTTACAAGCGGGACGAGCTGCAGGCGATGATCGAGGAGAAAAAAGACAGCCAGTATGTGATCTATGCGAAGCAGCTTCCAGCGGAAGACAAAGAGAAGTTTGAGACTTATGAGAAGGACAAGAACAAGGAATACCGGGCGCTGCCGACGGAGGAAGGCGGCAACCAGCGTATCACGGGCGTATGGTTCGAGGAAGAATATAAGAGAACGTATCCGTACAATGAGCTGGCATGCAATGTGGTTGGTTTTGCCCTCAAGGATGGCAATGCATCCGGCGGTGTTGAACAGTATTATAATGATATCCTGAACGGTGTGAGCGGTCGTGAGTATGGTTATTTAAACGGCGATTCGAACGTCGAGCGAACGGTAAAACCGGCGCAGAACGGAAAGACGCTGGAGTTGACGATCGACGTCAACATCCAGAAGATTGTCCAGAAATATCTGGATGAGTGGCAGGCGGGCATTGGAAGTAATCTGGCGGCGGCGATCGTCATGGATCCGAACAGCGGTGAGATCCTGGCGATGGATACAACGACCCGTTACAATCTGAATGATCCGTACAATTTAAGTACCTACTATACGGATGAGGAAATCCAGGCGATGGATGAAAAGGCGAAGTCCGAGGCGTGGTATAAAATGTGGAGAAACTTCTGCGTGAGCGACTCCTATGAGCCGGGTTCTCCACAGAAAGCATTTACGGTAGCCGGGGCGATCGAGGAAGGCGCGATTTCCGGAAACGAGGTCTTTGAGTGCGGCGGAAAATTGCATTTCGGAGACTGGGATATCCGGTGTGTTGCCCGAGCCGGTCACGGACCACTGACGATCACACAGGGATTGATGAAATCCTGCAACGTCGTTATGATGCGTATTGTATCACTGGAGGGAAAAGAGAAGTTTGTCCAGTATCAGAAGATTTTCGGATTTGGCGAGAAGACGGGCATCGACCTTCCGGGCGAGGCGTCAGGTCTGA
>UMHN01060503.1_pt1 | contig 9040 bp, 8 predicted proteins | sample 1965541 | NCBI WGS metagenome assembly UMHN01 (sample SAMEA4836099, study PRJEB28245) | human gut metagenome | biome: gut microbiome; material: fecal sample | place: Denmark | collected 2008
TCTGTCTGTCTGTCTGTCTGTCTGTCTGTCTGTCTGTCTGTCACAAGCGTAATTCTTTCCCTCACAACTGTCAACTCCTTTTCCTTATTTCCTTTCGTTACAATACAACAGTCAGTTTCTTTAAGGTTGAAAACCGACTGTTACAGTTTCGTAACTTTCACTATCAAGAACAGTTCAACCGCTTTTCAAAAAAGATAAACGCATATATAAATATATTATATTTCTTAAAAAAGCATTGTCAATATACAGTTTTCCGATTCTGTTAAAGTATCTGAAAATCGGATAGGACACCGGCTTTCTTCCTGTTGAGAAACAAAAAGCATTATGGCATAATATATTTCAAATCATAATATCTTCATCGTTAAAGAACGAATGACGATCACAATACAGCAGAAAGGACTTTTATTATGCACATCCGAAAAGCAGCACAACAAGATTTACATTCTATTATGAAGTTATATGAAAACGCCCGCATATTCATGCGCGAACACGGAAACCCCGATCAATGGGGAACAGCGTATCCTCCTCAAAATATGATTGAAGCAGATATCTGCTCCGGAGATCTATACGTCTGTACCGAAGACGATGCGATCGAGGCGGTTTTCTTCTATAAAGAAGGCATAGATCCAACCTATCTGAAAATTTATGACGGACAATGGAAAAACGATGCTCCCTACGGCGTTGTCCACCGGATCACTTCATCCGGCAAAGTAAAGGGCGCAGCCTCTTTTTGTCTTGACTGGGCATTCTCACAATGTGGAAATTTAAAGATCGACACCCATGAAAACAATGTTGTCATGCAGAATCTGCTGAAGAAAAACGGATTCACTTACTGCGGACGCATCTATGTAGATGATGGCGGAGAACGGCTTGCATTCCAAAAATAAAAAAGAGCCGCAAAAGATTTGATACTATCATTTTCAGCATCTGTCTTTTGCGGCTTTTTCTATTTTGTTCTTTTTAACTTATGTCTTATCCACTTATTGCCCGGCAAAATCTACGCTTCGCCAAACCGTACTTTTATATACGCTTTGATCTCTTCTACGCATTTCTCAAATCCGAGTTTTCCACTGTTCAGACACAGATCGTAATTTCTTGCATCGACCCATTCATGACCTGTATGGTATCTGTAAAAATCACCTCTGTACTGATCTGTTTTCTCAATATATTTCTGCATCTCTTTTTCCGTCATGCTGTGACGTTCCATTGAACGATCCAGACAGAACTTTCTGTCTGCATGCACGAATACGCTGACTACATTCGGATAATCTTTTAAAACATAATCTGCGCATCTTCCGACAATAACGCACGACTCTTTTGCCGCAAGCTCTTTGATCACCTTTGCCTGATAATTGAACAGGTTATCGTCCGAAGTAAACTCTCTGTCTTCCGGCGGGATCAATCCGCCCTCATACGGACGGCTCAAAAGCTTAAACCATCCTGCCCTGCGCACCTTTTCGTCCGACATACCAAACAGTTTTTCATTGATTCCGCTGTCCTCGGAAGCCATACGAAGGATCTCTCTGCTGTAGCAGTTGATGCCAAGTTCTTTTGCAAGCATCGCCCCGATCGTTTTCCCTCCGCTTCCGTACTGTCTTGAAATTGTGATGACGATATTTCTCATTAAAACACGCCTCCTTTACTCTCCGAGATAAGCCTTTTTAATCGAATCATCTTCCAGAAGTTCTTTTGCATCTCCCGAAAGGACGATCTTTCCTGTCTCCAACACATATGCTCTGTCGGCGATCGAAAGAGCTTTCTTCGCATTCTGTTCTACAAGAAGGACTGTCGTTCCGCTTTCGCTCACCGCACGGATAATATCAAAGATTTCATTTACCATGATCGGAGAAAGTCCCATCGACGGTTCATCCATTAAAATAATCCTCGGTTTGGACATAAGCGCGCGCCCCATAGCGAGCATCTGCTGTTCGCCGCCGCTTAATGTTCCCGCCATCTGGTTTTTACGTTCCTGCAAACGCGGAAAACGCTTATAGACACTTTTTAATGTTTCTTCAATCTCCGCCTTATCTTTTCGTGTATAAGCGCCCATTCTCAAATTCTCATAAACGCTTAATTCTGCGAACACTCTTCTTCCTTCCGGTACATGCGCCATCCCCATAGAGACGATCTTATGAGCCGGAGTTTTTGTAATATCTTTTCCTTCAAACAGCACCTGTCCGCTCTTCGGGGAGATCAGACCTGTAACTGTATGCAGCGTCGTCGTCTTTCCCGCGCCGTTTGCTCCGATCAAAGCGATGACCTCTCCTTGATTTACTTCAAAAGAAATGCCTTTGATCGCCTGGATCATACCATAATATACTTGTAAATCTTTTACTTCGAGCATTGCCATAACGATTCCCCCTATTCTCCAAGATATGCGGTAACAACCTGCGGATCGTTCAAAACATCCGACGTTTTACCTTCACAGAGCACCTCTCCGAAGTTGAGCACCGTCAACTTCTCGCAAATGCCGCTTACCAGTTTCATATCATGTTCGATCAAAAGGATCGTCATATGGAATTTTTCTCTCACAAAACGGATCATGTCCATCAATTCCCCCGTCTCGTTCGGGTTCATGCCCGCAGCGGGCTCGTCGAGCAGCAAAAGCTTCGGTTCTGTCGCCATCGCTCTGGCGATCTCAAGCCTTCTTTGCTGTCCGTACGGAAGATTAGAGGCGGCAACATGCGCCACATCTTCCAGATTGAACACTTTCAAAAGTTCCATTGCCTGCTCATCCATCTCTTTTTCCACTTTTCTGTAACCGGGAAGTCTTAAGACTCCCGAAAGAGTAGAATAATGATGTTTATTGTGAAGTCCTACTTTCACGTTATCAAGAACACTTAACTGCTTAAACAGCCGGATATTCTGAAATGTACGGGCGATTCCCGCCTTATTGATCTCAATCGTGTTTTTCCCTGTAATATCCGTTCCGTCCAGCAGCACTTTTCCGCTGTCCGGCTTATATACTCCTGTAAGAAGGTTGAATACAGTCGTCTTTCCCGCGCCGTTCGGACCGATCAGTCCGTACAGAGCTTCTTTTTCAATCGAAATGTCAAACCCGTTTACCGCACGGAGACCGCCAAATGAAATCCCGAGATTTTTAACTTCCAGTAACGCCATTATTTTACAGCCTCCTTTTTCTTCTTTCCGAAAGAAAGATATTTTTCTCTCCACTCGATCGCTTTCGGCGCCCAGTTAAAGAGCATCATGACAATGAGAACGATCGCATAGATCAGCATACGGTAATCTGACAATCCACGGAGCATCTCCGGAAGAAGTGTCAGGATCACTGCCGCTATGATCGAACCTCTGATATTTCCGATACCGCCCAAAACGACAAAAACAAGGATCATGATCGACATATTATAACCGAAGTTGTTTGTATTCGCCGTCAGCGTAGACAGATTGTGAGCGTAAAGCACGCCTGCCGCTCCTGCCATCGCCGCAGATATCGTAAACGCCATCAGTTTATATTTTGTAATATTAATACCGACTGATTCCGCCGCGATACGGTTGTCACGGATCGCCATGATCGCGCGTCCGTCTCTTGAATGGATCAGATTAAGCACGATAAACAACGTAATCAGAATCAGTATAAATCCGATAAAAAACGTCGCATCTTTCGGCGTTCCCGTAATCCCCTGCGGACCGTTAATGATAACCTTTCCGTCCGGTTCCATATTCAGCGCCATCACATCTTTTGTCGAAAAATGAAAACCGTTGGAATCTTTACCTATATACAATACGTTTACGAGGTTTTTAATGATCTCTCCGAATGCCAATGTCACGATCGCCAGATAGTCGCCTTTCAGACGCAGAACCGGAATTCCGATCAGAATGCCGAAGATCGCAGCAGCCGCAATTCCGATCAAAAGAGCCAGAAAGAAGCGCAGTGAAGCCGATTCGATCGTATCTCTCATGCATTTTGAAAAGAATGCACTTGCAAACGCGCCGACACACATAAAGCCCGCATGTCCGAGGCTCAATTCTCCAAGTACGCCGACTACGAGGTTCAGCGACACAGCCATAATAATATAAATACAAAGCGGAACCATCAATCCTTCAAGAAGGCTGGAAATACTTCCGGCGTTGATCAGTGACTGCATGATCACAAATGCCGCGATAACAAGAGCATATGTGATGATATTATTTTTTGTAGTTTTTTTCATATTTTTTAATTTATCCATCGCTCTGATCACCTACACTTTCTCTTGAATTTTCTTACCTAACAAACCTGTAGGTTTCACAAGAAGCACAATGATAAGTACCGCGAATACGATCGCATCCGCCATCTGTGACGAAATGTATGCTTTTCCGAAAATCTCGATCACACCGAGCAGAATTCCTCCGATAAACGCTCCCGGTATCGAACCTATTCCTCCAAATACAGCCGCTACGAACGCCTTAATACCCGGCATCGCTCCTGTATACGGCGTCAGGCTCGGATATGCCGAACACAAAAGCACACCTGCAACAGCCGCCAGCGCCGACCCGATTGCAAACGTAAGAGCGATCGTTCCGTTTACATTGATTCCCATAAGCTGAGCCGCGCCTTTATCTTCCGATACAGCGCGCATTGCCTGACCCGGCTTTGATTTCTGCACGAACAGCATCAGTACGATCATGATCACTACACATGCCGCGATCGTCACGATCGTCTCCCCTGAAATGTTCAGCTTGCCGCCTGCCAAAGACAAACCTTTCCACTTAATAACCGACGGAAACGTCTGTGCGTTCGCCCCGAATACGAGAAGCGCCGTATTCTGGAGAAGGTAGCTTACGCCGATCGCCGTGATCAATACGGCAAGTGAAGACGATGCGTTACGCAGCGGTTTGTACGCGATACGTTCGATCAAGATTCCGAGTACCGTACACACGATTACAGCGGCAACGATCGCAAGGATCGGCGACATCCCCGCCTTCATCATCGTGATCAGCGCCATATACGCACCGATCATAATAACGTCGCCATGGGCGAAGTTCAGCATCTTCGCAATCCCATAAACCATCGTATACCCAAGCGCTATGATCGCATAGACACTTCCAAGACTGATTCCATTAATCAAATACGATATAAAACTCATGTCTCATTCCCTTTCATTTCTCTTATTGTTCCGATAAACGATCTCTTCTCTGTTTATCATGATTAATAAGGATTATACCACAAAAAATATAGGATTATCAATAAGAAAAAACGAGTACGCTCGGTTTTTTTCACGTACCCGTTTTTAACTGCTTTATTTTGTATCTATCCGGCTTTTTCTTCCGAAATAAAAACTCCCCTGCATGACGTGTCATTCATTTTACATATATGCCGGCATTTTATGACTCGACGTCTCTCCCGGCATCCCATTTGCGGTAAATAGCTTCGAGAGCATCCACCGCTCCGTCGATCCCTAAAAGACTCGTATTAAACATCATGCTGTTCGACTCGATTCCACCCCATTCGCGGCCGGTCCTTGCCTCATAATAAAGCTTCCTTTCGCGGTCTGTCTTTTTGATCTTATCTGCCGCCTGCTTTTCGTTTAGTTCATAAAGCTTCATGATTCTGCGGATACGATCGTCCTTATATGCATAAATAAACGTATTGATGCAGTTTGAATAATCTCCGAGGATATAATCCGCACATCTTCCGACAAAAATTCCCGGACCTTTCTCCGCAAGTTTCCTTATGATCGCCGACTGCCTGTTAAAGACGAGATCACTTAGAGGTTCTCCCGACTCGTCTCCGCTCATAAATGCAGTATAGTTTCCTGTACTGACTATATATGCCGTGAGAAATCTTCCGAGAATCGTCTCGTCTACCTGCGTCGCATCTTCACTGCTGATCCGAAGCTCCTGCGCCGCCATGCGGATCAGATTATGATCGTAAAGCGGAATGTCAAGCCGTTCTGCCAATCGATTTCCTACTTCATGCCCGCCGCTTCCGAATTGCCTTCCGATCGTGATAATCGTGTGTTTCATCATATGTGCCACTCCTCTCTGCGGATCGCTGTATTGATATACTCAAGTATAACATTGTTTCCCGGGTATGAATAGAAATTTATTGATTTTTTCTATTTTTCCTTACTGCTTATGATCGTATAATAGCTTTTTGACGTTACGACATAAACAAGTACATAGAAGAGTGCAAACACGAGATAACATCCGATCGTCACGATCACAAATACTTTCGCTTCCACGCCTGACATAAGCATCAGTATTTTCTGAATCATCGGAAATGCAAACGCAAGATGAATTCCCGCCATGATCAGAGGCATGAAAAATACAGTAAGCACCTGAGAGTTGATCGTCTGCTTCACTTCTTTCTTTGTCATTCCCACTTTCATAAGAATATTAAAGCGATCCTGATCTTCATATCCTTCGGAAATCTGCTTGTAGTACATAATCAGCACAGTACCGAACAGGAATACCGCTCCGAGAAGCACTCCGAGGAAAAACAATCCGCCGTTGAGCGCAATGAAATCTCCTTTACCGTACGCTTTACTGTCCGCATAATAATTTGCCAGCGAATCTCTCATCCGATTGCCCTGTTCATCTGCCGCTTCGGATATATGCTCAAAAGATTCCAAAATATCCTTGTAAATCTCTATCTGTTTTTCTTCATCACATTTCAGATCAAAGTCATAACATTCTTTCAGGGAAAGCAGGTACAATGTTCCGTCCTGCAAAGGTTTTGCATTGATCGTTTCGTACGCAGTCGCTATTTTTTCGATCACAGACAAATCTTTTACAACAACCTGATATGACCCCTGCATATTCGCCATGGCGTTGCCTACCCCTATCGGAGGTTCTTTCATTGTCTCTACTTTCCATGTTCCGACGCCGTCGATCGTAAAGGAATCATACTCATAATCTGTTTTATATGAGTAGAGCATCATCTCATCTTCAGCCAAAGTCTTGTCTGTGCCTTTCAGTTTGTTGTAATCATCCATTGTTGTAAAATACATCGTCTTCACAGATCCTGACATCCCTGCATTAATCGAGGAAATCTCCCCTTTCATCTTTTCAAAATCAATACTTAAAACATCGTCTGACTGTACTCCGGAAAGAGAGTAAAGATTATAATTTTCCAAGTTCTCAGCCTTTACTTTATGAGATTCAAGCACCTTTTCCACAGCCTCTTTATACGTCATGGTCATCTCCGGCGTCAAACGCTGCACTACGCTGTCTTTTAATTCTGTATCTGTTCCGTCCTCATTTTGCGGAAGGGATGTTTTCCCGCTCCACTCGATCGTGATGTCATGTGGATAACGGTTTCTGATCGACGATTCCGTATCTGCATAAATACACATCGTAGACGAGATCGTCACAAGCACCATCGTAGATAAAATACAGATCGACGCCAGACCCGCTCCGTTTCTCTTCATTCGGTAAACCATCTGTGACAAAGATACAAAGTGTCTCGTCTTATAATAATACTTTTTGCTCTTTTGCAGCAGCTTGCAAAGAGCGACCGAACCTGCAATAAACAGAAGGTATGTGGCAATGATCACCATAACAACCGCGAGAAAGAATACAAGCATCGCAGTTGTCGGATCGATGATCTTCACAGCCAGATAATATGCTCCGGCAAGGATCACCGCTCCCGCAAATGCAAAGAGCCAGTTTGCCTTCGGCGGTTTTTCGCCGACATTCTCACTTCTGAGCATCTCAATCGGACGAAGTTTATATACCGACACAAGCATGCGGATCATAATAAGCAGAAAGATCGCAAGAAACAGACCGACTGTCATAAGGATCGGCTTCATTTCTATATGAACTCCGAATCCGGTCGCCCCGTCAAGAAGCTTAATTGCCAGAAGTTCCGCAAGTTTTGAGAACAGAATTCCGAACACGATTCCGATAACCAGAGAAATCACGGCAGTCAGTATATTTTCCCACAAAAGAATTCTTACCAGATTACGTTTGCCCATCCCGAGAATATTATATAATCCAAGTTCTTTCTTCCTTTTCCTTATAAGAAACGAGTTCGTATAATACAGAAAGATCAATGCGAATACCGCAACTACAAACACTCCCATAGAGAGCAGTCCCTGAAGCATTTCCCCGCCCCGGATAGACGCCAGTTCTTTACTTATCGACAGAAAAGAAACGATATAGTACATCATGATCATACAGATACATGTCAAAATATACGGAAAATACAATTTTCTGTTTTTTGAAATGCCTTCCCCTGCCAGCCTGATATAAAATCCTTTTTTCATCGTCTGTCACCACCTGTCGCAAGCATCGTCAGCGTATCCGAAATCTTCTGATAAAGTTGTTCGTCCGTCATCTGACCTCTGTATACCTGATGGAACACTTCTCCGTCACGGATAAACAAAACGCGTCCGGCTTTGCTCGCCGCTTTCACTGAATGAGTTACCATAAGGATCGTCTGACCTCCTGCGTTGATCCGCGCAAACAATCCGAGCAGTTCGTCTGTTGAACGAGAATCAAGCGCTCCTGTCGGCTCATCTGCCAGGATCAGCCGCGGTTCTGTGATCAGCGCCCTTGCAACAGCGGCTCTTTGTTTCTGACCTCCGGAAATTTCATACGGATATTTTTCAAGAAGCGCCGAAATACCAAGTTCCTTTGCAATCGGCTGCAGCTTTGAATCCATATGCTTATAATTTTCACCTTTCAACACAAGAGGGAGCAAGATATTGTCCTTCACATTAAACGTATCCAACAAGTTAAATTCCTGAAAAACAAATCCAAGATTGTCGCGCCGAAACTGTGCGATATCTTTGTCTTTTATAGAAGACAACGGTTTGCCGTCAAGAAGGACTGTTCCTTCCGTCGGTTTATCCAAAGCCGCCATAATATTAAGAAGCGTCGTCTTACCTGAGCCGCTCTCTCCCATGATCGCCACATATTCTCCTTCTTCCACAGAAAAGTTTACACAGGATAATGCCTGCACCTGATTGCCGCCGAAACGCGGTCTGTATATTTTCTTCAAATTTTTGACATCTAAAACTGCCATTTCATACATCCTCCTCTTTTTTACTTGATAGTGAAAGTATAACAAAAGAGCCGGAATGCCAACATCGAATTT
>UMHN01009773.1_pt1 | contig 8983 bp, 9 predicted proteins | sample 1965541 | NCBI WGS metagenome assembly UMHN01 (sample SAMEA4836099, study PRJEB28245) | human gut metagenome | biome: gut microbiome; material: fecal sample | place: Denmark | collected 2008
AGAAATTATATGGACGCAGAGGCAAAAACCTGATGAAAACCGATATCCGTGAAACCGATACAGGATATGAACTGGAAATGGATCTGCCGGGATTTAGAAAGGACGAAATCAGGGCATCCCTCAGGGACGGATACCTGACCATCAGTGCTGCCAAGGGACTGGATAAGGACGAGCAGGAGAAGACGAGCGGCAGATATATCCGTCAGGAGCGTTATGCCGGCGCCTGCGAAAGAAGCTTTTATGTGGGCGAGGATATGACGGACGATGATATAAAGGGCGAATTCAAGCACGGTATCCTGAGACTGTCCATTCCAAAGAAGGAAGCGAAACCTCTTGCAGAGGAAAAGAAATATATCTCCATTGAAGGATAAACCCGGAATAACATAACAGAACCCCGCAGTGGCGGTGATGCAGCACCACATCATCAAAACCGCGGGGTTCCTTTTTTATATCCTGGATTTTATTTGTATGGTATAATGCAAATGACAATTCATGCCTCAGGAGCCGATACACCTTGATCCGGGCATACAGCCAGTGCTGACAGGAGGAACGAAAGGTATGAAAAAGTATAAGGGGTATGGACTTTTATGGATGCTTGCGGCAGAGGTGGTCCTGTTTATTTTCTTCCTTGCCATTGCTCCGCGGCTGAATGCTGAGGGACTTCTGTACCGGTCCGCCGTGCCCGTAACCCCAGAGGAAGTGCTGTCAAAAGACGATAGCGGCAGGTTTGAGCTGAAATACGGGGCAGGTTACCCCTGTACGGAGCCGACCGGGTACATGACCTCTGTATCGGATTTACAGAACAACTATATCGGCGCATGGGAGGCAGATGCCTCTCTCTTTCAGGCAACCGGTATCTATAAACAAATCAGCCACAGAACCCGGCCGTCAACGCAGCGCGGCTATTACAGCAGCCGCAGCCCAACCTACGGGGTCACTGCCCCAGCCATTACACGGAGCCGGTGGACCACCTTCTGGATGAGGCCGTATGCGGATTATGCCCAGTATTACCTGATTACGTTTAAGGACGGAACCAGAACCTGGGCTCTGGTGGACAACGCAATCACCAGAATACCTGCAAAAGGCAGGGTGGCCCTTCCTGTAGGATATTACTGGGACGAGGGAGCCGCCCGCTTTCTGACTGATAAGGAAAAAAAGGCATACCGCATAACAGACCGTGATGTGCTGGAAGATAACTGCCTGGGAAATGCCCTGGACCTGTACAGCGGCTGGATAGAGGGAGACGAGATGAGACAATACCATGAAACATGTTCCTTCGTCCAATCCGTTGCGCTGGTAATAATCGGCATTCTTTTATTCATCACCCTGATTCTGTTCATGTTTTCGGGCAAAACGTCCGGCAGGCATATGCAGAACCGCTGATATTAGGAATTTTGCAAGGGAAAATTAAGAGTTCTCTGCCCACACTTATAGTATACTTTTAGTATAAAAATCAAACGCGCAGAGAAAGGATGGAAAGAAATGATATGGTCCCCAATCGTGACAATACTTGCTGTGACTGTCCTCCTCTGCGGATGCGGCAGCACAGTATCTCCCGCAGCAGCCAGCAGCCTGGCGCGGGAGTCTGCCCTGCCGGAGAGCATGGAATATCTGTCCGAGGTGCCGGCGCCGGAAACAGCGTCAGAATCACTGCCTGAAATTACAGTAAAACCGGAGCTGCTGACCGACGCCAAAACCCTCTTCCCCATGGAGTACGGAACGGACGCAGACGTTATATTCTTTGCAGATCTGGACCATGATGGAGAACCGGAACGCATCACTGCCGGACTGGATGATTTCCAGGCATCAGGAGGACAATATGCCTCCCTTAAGGTACTGGCAGGAGAATCGGCTGATTCCCCGGTCATCTGGGAGCATGACTACAGTGTGGTCCATGCGGGCTGGACCATGCTGTATCTCTACAGAGAAAACGGGGCGGATTATCTTATGGAATATTCACCTTATATGAACCAGGGATATGGCGCATACAGCATTCGTGTCTTTTACATAGGTCCGGATAAAATGACAGTGGAAGCGCACTCCCACACAGCAGATTTCGCACTCCAGCAGGAGGGCAGGACAGGCTTTTTCGGAGACCCGGACGCTCTTGCAGCATTCATGGATACGGCAGAGGGCTACATAAAGAGCAGTCTTTTGCTGGTAAGCACCGACCAGGGCCGTCTGGCATACAGCACCCCGGAACGTCCGGTTACCCTGAACCATGACGATTCCTTCTTTACAGATTCATGGAATGTAACGGGAAAATGGGACGGGCGGGAAACCATTGAATAGTCCTGTCATGGTAACCAGCAGCAGGAGAGGAGGACGAGTATGGTCAGTATCCTATCTTTCATCATCGTAATTTTAATCATAAGCATCCTGTGTTTTTTGTCAGGGCGCAGAATAGCGGAAAACAGGGCGGAAAAAAAACAAAATCCGGAAAACCCGACAAAGGGAAGCAGGGCGGCCCAATCCATAAATCATTTTATTATGCGCCATCCTGTCATGGTAAAGGGTCTGCTTTTATTTTATATTGCCTTTGCGGGCTGTTTTACATTTCCCATAAGAAGCCAGCCATATCCCCTGGATTTCACCAAGGCTTATCTGCTGATTTGCTCTTACGGAATCATAGGTTTGGGATTTGCAGGCCTTTACGGGGAGGCAAAAGAGAGGACTGTCTATCCTCTGACCCTCCTTATGACCATTCTGGGCATGGTGTGCAGATATGTTCTTGAATATGGAGAGGCATCCAATGTCTATAATTTTACCATGCTCAATATTCTGTCTTACATAATCCTCATACCTGCTTTTACAGTGGGTGCATACCATTATATTGTAAAGTATCTGATTTCCGCCAGGTAGAGCAGTGAAAGGTTCTTTGCAAAACAGGTTTAGCTGCGTCCGGCTTTCTTCATCACTTCATCCAATGCTGCCTGCGCGGTCCTTGCCGCCTCATTAAGGGCATCTGCCGCCGGTACATTTTCAATCTCCACCTTGTCCGCTGCAATGGCCAAGGCATCAAATATCTTACCGCCGGTGGGGTCTACGGGGTCAGGGGACGCGTGCATGGCCTGGTCCAGAGGAACAAGGGCCTGGGGATGGTCCTCTATATATTGTTTGTATTCAGGGATATCCAGGGCAGTCCGGCGGACCGGTATATAACCTGTTGCCATAGACCATCTGGCCTGGCTGGAGGCCTCTGCAAAATACCTCATGAACTGGTAAGCCCCATCCTTTGTCTTATCTTTCCCCGTATCCACCATTACCAGCTGTAATACTCTGGCAACAGGTGCAGACGGATACCCTCCGAATCCAGGCTGCTCCATGGCCCCCACCTTCGTGAAATCCAGGTCCGCCTGGTCGCCGGAGGAGCCGGTATATCCGCCGGTCTTATCCTGCAGCACATCATCCATGGTATCATACCAGTATTCCCAGCCCTGGCCTCCATAGTGGATTGCCATAATGTCATCTTCGTGAATCCATTTGCGCACTGCTTCCCAGGCTTCAATCCACGGTTCCGAGTTTATGAGCACAGTGCGGTTGTCGTCACTGAGCATGGCGCCTCCGTTGCTGAGAGCCATATCAATGAGATTGTCCTCCCCCCACATGGGCTCCCATCCATAGACGCCGGCCTCTGCGCCATCTGTACTCTGCCGTATGACCTCAGACGCTTCAGCTAAATCCTCCCATGTCTTTATGGAGTCAGGCCTGATGCCGTACTTCCCGAACAGACTTCTGTTATAATACATAACCTGTGTGGTGCCGTATGCAGGCATTGCATACATGGTGCCGTCCTCCCCAAGGCACTGCTGATGGAATACGGGAATCAACGTATCCGGATCAAAAGATGTATCCTGGTCCGTATAGCCGTCCAGGGGGACTAATAATTCCTTCTTCATAAGATTACGCGTCTTGTCAGAGTCCAGAAGAGCTATGTCCGCCGCATTCTTTCCAGCGATTCCGGCCTGAAGCCTGGTGTATGTCTCATCGTAGTCAGCCTGCTGGATGCCGGTCACTGTGTATTGGTTCTGGGACTGGTTGAAACTGTCAATGATTTCCTCCATGACCCCGGCTGCCGTCTTACCTCCTGAATACCAAAGTGTCACCTGGACCCTGCCGTCAGCTACAACGGTATCCGCCGGAGCCTTGGCCCCGCAGCCTGTGAGCAGAGAAAAACAGCCGGCCGCCAGTACCGCGCCTATGGTCTTTTTGCATATGGTTGTCTTGTAATGATTGATTGGGCTCATATTTGATTCCTCCTTGTTTTGTTTTTCTTAACCCTTACAGCCAAAGTCAGTAATTCCTCGGACAATTAAAGGCCAGGCGACTGTAAATAAAATCAGCAGCGGCACCACGGTTACCGTGCCCGCGGCCATCACCAGGGACCACTGGGTTCCATAGGCACCTCCCTCGTACAGAAAACGCCGGAGTCCCTGGGACACCAGGCTCAGTTCTGGCGTGTCGGTTATAAGGGACGGCCACATATAACTGTTGTAGGTATTGATGAAGGACAAAAGGATGAATGTGACAAAAGAGGGGCGGGTCATGGGGAATACAACCCCTGTGAGAATTCTAAAATGACCTGCGCCGTCCATCCTGGCCGCCTCCATGGTTTCCATGGGAACGGCCTCAAATGCCTGTCGGAGCAAAAAGATTCCCAGCACGCTTACGCCATTTGACAGGATAAGTCCCTGATAACTGTCTAAAAGCCCTAACCTGGACAGTATGATATAACAGGGAATATAGGTCACGGCAGTCGGCACCATATAGGTAAAAAGAACCAGCCGGAACAGCATATCCCTGCCCCTGATCCTCATGAACGTCACACCATAGGCAAAAAAGGAACAGCACATAACCTGGATTGCCGCCACGCTGACCGCCACCAGAAGACTGTTGGCCAGGTAACGTGGAATGGGAGAGTGGAATACTATTTCCAGGTAATTTCCATATTGGGGCGTTGAGGGAAGGAAGGCATCTGCTGCCATAACCTCTGCCTTTGTTTTAAGGGAGCTGACAGCCATCCACAAAAAGGGAAAAACAGTAAAACAGCACGCGGCCGCCAACAGCATATGGACAGCGCCCAAACGGATCATACGAAAGGTGCGGGGGACAAAAATCATATGTAAACCTCCTTTTTCTTCCATTGTATCTGGAACAGGGACAGGCCCAGTCCTATGGCCATAAGAATGACCACGGCCGCAGACGCCCTTCCCATGTCAAATTGTTCAAAGCCCAGCTGATAATACAGATAGAGAAGGGTCCTGGTGCTGCCTGCGGGGCCGCCCTGGGTCAGAATCTGAATCTGGTCATAGGCCCGCAGGGAATCCGCGGTCATGATAATTCCTGTCATCAGAATGGTGGGGCGCAAAAGTGGTAGAGTGATATGTAAAAGCCGCCTGATGCTTCCCGCACCGTCAACAGAAGCAGCTTCCGACAGTTCAGACGGCATTCTGGATAAGGCGCCGGTAAAAAGCAGCATAACATACCCCAGGTTCTTCCATACAGTGACCAGGGCCACGCTGCTTAAAGCCGTGTCAGAGCTGTGCAGCCAGGCAAACCCCGGCAGGCCCAGCATATGCAGCAGCTGGTTGGCCAATCCTGCATCCGGTTCAAATATCCAGGTCCACACAATGGATACAGCCACAGCCGGCGTAATCCAGGGAGAGAAGAGTATAAGGGAGTATATGGTGTTCCTCCCGGCAGACCACACCAACAGGGCCAGTATAAGACCCAAAACCAGGACCGGAACCACCGTCTGCGCAGCAAACAAAAGGGTGTGGGAAAGGGCTTCCCAAAAAGCCTTATCCTTTAAAAGTCCCTGATAGTTGGCCCATCCGGTCATCTGGAATCCGGAGGTCATATAATCCCAGTCCGTAAAACTGATTCCAATGGCCGCTGCAATGGGTACCAGCCAGAACAGCATAAGGAAAAGAGAGGCGGGAGTCACGAACAGCATGAATGTAAGTCTGGATTTCCATTGTTTATATAAGTGAGAATTGCCCATCAACCGTTCCTCCGTTTTGTTTTTTGTTCAATAAATTAAAATTACTTATTGTATTGAACACGAAAGATAGTACCACGAATGCCAATTGCTGTCAATATTCTTGTTCAATAATTTTTTAATTTATTATAAAATGAACACTTTTAAAAGAGAAGGGTGGTTTTCAAGCCTGACAGATAATAATTTAAAGAATTTGGAATAAATTGGGCTGGATTTTTTATATCCAGAGTGAGATAATCAGAATATCTTTATTAAAGGATATCTTTATGTGGGATATATTGATAAGTGCCAGCCATGGGTAGCGGGCAACATCAGACAGAAGATGGAAATGGAAATAAGACTATGTCCCGGCTGCCAAATCGCGGCTGCCGGGACATACATGAAACGGATTCCGGGCCGCAGTTAATGCTTGGGCCTGTAAATGATTTCATTTACCGTATACACGGTGACAAAAGCATCCTTATCTGTTTTCAGAACATAATTCATCAGGGTTACATACTCGTTTTTATCAACAATGGTGATGATCTCCCTCCTTGGCTGGCCGTCATAGGCTCCGATGGCTTCATAAATCGTGGCGCCGCTGTGGAGATGATGCAGGATAAACTCCCTGATTTCTTCCTCCCGCTGGGAAATGATGCACACCCTCTTTTTAATGTTAAAGCCAAAGATGAAATGGTCCAGCACGATTCCGTTGAGATAGGTGCCAAGGATACTGAGCACTACGATTTTCTTGTCATAGACCAGGGCCGCGGACAGTGCCACACACATGCCTGACATGGACATGGCCCGCCCAAGTTCCATATGCAGGTATTTGTTCAAAAGCTTTGCCACGATATCCAGACCGCCTGATGACGCATTTCTGTTAAACAGCATGGCCAGTCCGATGCTTACCACAAAGATATAGCAAATCATATCCAGAAACGCATCATTGGTGATGGAAGCATTTTCCGGAAATGCCGTCTCAAACACAGCCAGGACCACGGGCAGCAGGAACGAGGTGTAAACAGTCTTTGCCCCGAATTCCCTTCCGATGAGCAGGAAGCCCAGAACCAGGAGGAACATATTGAGGATAAAGGTAATTGCTGAAATCTTAAGGGGAACAAAGTTTCCCAGAACAATTGCCAGACCGGATATACTTCCCACCGATACATGGCTTGGCATCAGGAAGAAAAAGACAGCTGCCGCCACGATGACGGTGGCAAAGGTTATCATGATGAACTCCCTGATCGTTTCCCACTTTTTCATAAAAACAAAGCCTCCAATACATACATTTTTTTACATATACGGTCCCCTCTGAACGGTCCGTCAAACGTCCCGTGTGGTATTGTATCACATCGCGGTCCTTCCTGCAATTCATAGAATCAACGGTTGATATATTTTCCATCCGAGGTTATATAAAAACTTATGTGAGGAAATCAAATGACAAAAGAAGAATTTTTAAAACGCGTAAAAGAAGACAAAGAATGGGCGCCGGGCTGGGAAACCATTGAACATGAATTTGAGCGGCTCTACCCGGGACAGGAGCCCAGGCACTATGGCACAAACATGATGGCCAGGGCCATATTTGGCGGCGACTGCTACCTGGACGGCTATTCCATCTATGATTCTCCCAAGGGATATAAGCATATCGTGACATTTGGAATGACGGAGCTTTATGCAGATGAGGAGTCCTTTGGCGGAGAATGGAATAAGTGGGGTTATGAGATGACCATCAAGCTTAGGGAAAAGGAGCCGGAGGATTGTCTCTGGGCAATCAATATGCTCTCAAATCTTGCCCGCTATACCTATACCCAAAATCAGTTTTTTCTCCCCAACCAATATATAGCAGGTAACGGCACATCCCTTCATGCAGGGACGGATTCAGCCATCACGGCACTGATAACCACCACGGACACAGAGGCGATGTCTCAGGATTCTGTCTATGGAAAGACGGAGTTCATCCAGCTGGTAGGTATTACGGAACAGGAATTTAAGAACATTCAGGGAAAAACAGCGAACATTGAACTTCTGCTGGAACGGATGAAGCAGGATAACCCGGATTTGGTGACAGACATGACCAGGACAAGATCTTACTTGTAGCGGGACGGAAAACACTGGATTGACTGAACGATATAGACTGTATCTTGACTGAATCTTAAAAATCAAAAGCACATATGAAAACGAAGGTAACTGAATATGAAGTATATTACCAGCAAACATATCTCTAACAAACATATTTCCAAAAAACTGACAGCACCTTTACTCTGCATGGCGCTGTGCGGGGCATTGACTGCCTGCGGGCACAAGGAACCATCCCATGCGCTGTCCCCGGAACAGACAGAATCCCAAAGCACTGAGGCAGAACCGGAAATCAGGATTGACACCCAAAGGGGTTCCCAGTCTGATAAGGCATCGGAGCATCCCATAGGCAGCGGCAGCACCGCTGCAACGGCTGATTCAGCCCAGGGGGAGGCCGGATATCGGCTGATTAAAGACCAGACGTTTGATGTGGACCTGGAACCATTGGGAGGCGTCACATTTGCGTCCTATGAACCGGACAGCCTTCAAAATCCTCTTGCAGATGTCATGTTTGAGATAACGAAGGAGGGGACAAACGTTTGCCTTCTGGACGGCGTGTATGAGGACAATATACGAAGCAACGAGACGTTTATCAAGGTGGAGGCAGTGTCCTTTCCTGACTATAACAGCGATGGTTTCAATGATATCATCATCATATGCAGCTACTCACCGGCCTCCGGGCCAAAGACAGGCACAGGATATCCTGAGGTGAGAATCTACAGCGGAAAAGCTGACGGCAGCTTTACCCTGGAGAGAAATCTGTCGGAAAACGCCAACTCAGCCCTTGCCGAAAAGACCGTACAGTCTGTCCTGGGATATCTGGGCGCGGACAAAGGCGGGACCAGGGTATCCGCCTCCGGCTGGCAGCAGGCCTATACCGGCCTTCTCCAATCCCAGGACAGCGGTCAGTGGCAGGGGTATAAT
>UMHN01065109.1_pt1 | contig 8976 bp, 6 predicted proteins | sample 1965541 | NCBI WGS metagenome assembly UMHN01 (sample SAMEA4836099, study PRJEB28245) | human gut metagenome | biome: gut microbiome; material: fecal sample | place: Denmark | collected 2008
AAGTCCATAGAGCTCCATAAAATAAAATAGAGCATTCATTCCTATGTAGACTTCTTCATTATCATAATCATATTTTACCAGAAAAAAGTCATCTTTGATTTTTTTTGCATTTATCTGTATGTATGAATCTTCAAAGTTTTCATAATTTTCTACAGAATAAAGAGATTTAGAAATAAGAATTAAAAATATTAAGAAAGGCAGAAGCTTTCTTTTTTTAATCATTATACTCCACTCTTACTATAAAACTTCCAGTGTATTTTCCACGGCTAGTTGTTTTTGATTGACATCTTCCATGGATTTCTATATCTTCTGTTTCTCCTAGATTGCTATTTTTTTTTCCAAGAATACCTTTTTTAAGTCTTACAGAAGTAGAAATTTTCTTATTTTGATCAAAACATAATTCTACAGTTAATGAATCTCCTTTGCTATTTGTTATTGTTGCTGTTTCAGGGATAATTATTTTTACATCTTTATCCTTTGTTCCAACTATTTTTATAATAGCAGATTCACCATCTGATTTGCTATCAAGGGGAGTACCAGCAATCCCTTTTCCAAGATCCATATCTTTTTTTACTATTACTTTTAAGGAGTCAATAGGATCTATTTCTTCAAGATTAATAGTTACAGAATTAGTAGTTTCTGTTTTGTTATCTTCCCCTCTATAACCAATAGCTAATTTAGTACCATTATTAAGTTTTTTCCAATTAAAAATAAGAGTACCCTTTAATGAAAATTTAATAGTATTGATTTGATTGTTTTCTTTATTTAAGAAATAAATACGATTTCCCTTTTTAATTCCCTCACTGACATTTAGTATCTCTAAATTTTGACCATTAATAAAGTTATCAGTCTGTATATTTTTAGAAATTTCAAAGTAAGTATTTGCATTGCTATCACTAGCTTTTATTGTTACTTCAGTAATTTCAAAACTAGCAGTTCCAGTTGTATCTTTTATAACATCTTCCTTTGTGTATATACCTCTAGCTGAAACATCTTTAAATCCATCAGAGTAAGAAAAGGAAAATACAACCAACATAAGTCCTATTATAAAATTTAGTCTCTTATATATTTTAATCCCCTCCCTCTTATCTTTCTATATATTTATATTTTTCGGCTCCCACTACGAGAGTTCTCCTATGAGAAATAGGGATATATGGAAGTTCTTTATAAATAAGCTGAACTATTTTATCAAATACCTGATCCCTTTTCTCCTTATCTTTTTCCTCTTTTATAATTTTAAGGAAAGGCTGTAAAGCATTATACATTTCCATATCTCCTATATCATAAAGAAGAACTTTTCCCAGATTAAATACAGTATAATTTTTATTAAATGTTACATCAAATATAGCAAGATCAAAATCTTTATTCTGGAATTTAATGTAATATGAATCTGCCTGATGAGGAAGAATATTAACTTTTATTCCAGTGTTTTCAAGAGAAGCTTTTATTTTTTCAGCCTGTTCCATATTAGTATTTGTATTAAGAATCATAATATTGACTTCTTTGTTTTTTAATCCTGCTTTATTTATATTTTCTTTAGCTTTTGAAGGACTGTAATCAATATTTACTTTAGAAAGCCTTGGAGTAAACATTTTGTTAGGAAAGAAAGAATCAGCTGTTCTTTGAATAGCACTCTCTATAGCTCTTCTGCTTTCAATAGAGTAATTTTTCTGCTTTCCAAACATAAGTGCAGTAGTTTCTGTTTCTCCACTTTTTTTAACAGAGATATCTTCATCAATTATTCCATATTCTTTTGCATTATTAAAAGCTTTCTCTGTTACATCCAAGGCAATGTTTGCTTTTTCATTGAATAGAGCAATAAGTCTTTGCGTTTCATTAACTTCTTCTCCGATATTTACTTTTTTTATATTAGAAGCCCCATCAAAATAATCTGAGAAGTTTTCTAATTTTAAAGTTTTTCCATTGAAGCTTTTTGCAAAGAATGGACCAGTTCCAACTATATTTTTTCCAGTTCTTTTAGCTATAGAACTGATTTCGTAACTTAATGATGCTAAAAACAAACTGTCTTTTTCAGCAATTTTTATTACCAGTTCCTTGTTATTCAAAACTTTTATATCTGTGATTTCTGAATAAAAGTTTTTTAATGTTCCATTTTTTCTTAGATATTCTAATGAATCTTTAACATCTTTGGCAGTTAGAATACTTTTGTCATGAAATTTAATACCACTTTTTAATTCTATAAGGAGCTCTCTTTCATTGAGCCAATTATAGTTTTTAACTAAATGAGGTTCTACATCTCCATTTTTATCAAAAGTGAAAAGAGTATCATATATTAAAGGGATAGCTCTTTTAGAATAACTATCTTTTATCATGGCAGGATCAATAATTGAAACTCTCATTCCTTGAAGAATATTTAAAGTTTCAGGAATCTCACTAGTTTTTTCATTTTGATATCCATATTCATCAGCAAAAATATTTTCTACATCATTGGTAGTACTGCTAAAGCTAAAGATCAAAGAAAAATTAAATATCAATAATAAATATTTTCTCAAAAAATTCACCTCTTGCAGTATTTTATTTGTTTTTTATAGCTGAATAGATTTCATCAGCAAGGTATATAGCCTTTGTATTTTCTTCATAAATCTTTTTAAATAGGTCGCTGTTTGTCAAGAAAATACTTACTAATTCAGGATCAAAACTGATGCTGCTTTCTTCAATTATGATCTGTACAGCTTGCTCATGTGAGAAGCCAGGTCTGTAAGCTTTATCTTGTCTCAATGTATCATAAGTATCTGCTAAAGCTACAATTCTTCCTTCAATTGGAATTTCTTTTTCTTTTAATCCCATTGGATACCCTAATCCATTCCATTTTTCATGGTGGAATTTAACAAGATTTTCAGCAGCTTTTCCAAGTCCTAACTTTTCAACAAGTCTGTGTCCTACAATAGCATGCTCCTTTACTTTATTAAATTCTTCATGAGTCAATTTTCCTGGTTTGTTAAGTATTTCGTTAGGAACAATAACTTTACCTAAATCATGAAGAATAGCAAACTTTTTGATTTCAGATACAAGTTTTTTATCCATACCAGATTTATCAGCAAGAATTTCAGAATAGAGTGATAATCTTTTAGCATGATCTCCAGCTTCTTCTTGATCTAGCTGATTAATCATTTCCAACGTTTCTACCAGAGCATTACTTAGTACTTCTGCTCTTTTTCTATTCTTTTCAGATTTGATAAGAACAATTATCAAAATAATAATAAATATTATTGTTGGGACAGCTACTTTCATCATTAATTTGTAGTTCTTTTCTACAAGAATATTTTTGTTTGCTTCAGGGTCACTAAGAGTTTTATCTACAGCAAAACTTTTCATTACAGTGTTTACAAGCTGACTTAATTCTTCATCACCTTTTTTTACTCCAAGGCTGATAGCCATATTTTCATTTATAGTTCCGGCTATTTTTACTTCATCATCTAAAAACTCATTAGTTATAGCTCCTCTGATAACACTTGAAAATCCAACAAAATAATCTCCATTTCCACTGGCTAATTTTTTAAGTCCCTCTTGAACAGATTTTACAGGAACAATGATGACATCTTTAGCTACATGAGGAAGATATTCAGAAAAATAACTATTTTCAACTACTAATACTTTTTTATTATCTAAATCACTTATACTTGCTCTATATGAATCAAGTTTTTTATTTGCTATACCTATGTCACTTGAATAATATGGAGTGCTGAATATATAATCATTCATTTTTCTCTGATTTTTTATGATATACGCATTTATATCACCATCAGTTTTAGTTATTTTAAAAGGAACTCCAATGATAGTTTCTAAATCTTTTAATATATCAGGAAGAAGTCCTTTATATCCATCGCCTTTTTCATAGAAAAGAGGAAGCAGATATTTTGTATCAGGAAGCTGTACTTTTATTTCTTTAAATTTATTTTTTACAATTTCTTGATTAGGAGTATCTTTCAAAAGATATGTATAGTAATTTATTCTGTTTCTTTTTATAATATCTGTAAAGTTAGAAGGTGGAAGAGAAGTTATATAATTTTTTACAGCATTATATACTTCAGTTTTATCTTCTCTTACAGCTATCTGTTCTCTGTATTGAAGCGTTTCTATCATTCTTATATGACTTTCAAAAGAATTGCTTTCAGCCCAGTCTACAACAACAAAAGCGTCAGCTTCTCCAGTTTCCAAATATTCCAATCCTTTATCTTCATTTGGAGCAGTAACTTTTTCAAATGCTACATTTGAAAATCTTTCTTCAAATTCTGCCAAACCACGAGAGTTAGGAATAAATGCGATTTTTAATCCATTAAGATCACTTACTTTTCTAATACTGCTGTTGCTTTTTACTAGAATTGCAACTCTGTATGTAATAGATGTAGGAATGTAATTGTAATGTTCATTTTGATGAGAGTCAACTACCCTTATCATGATTTCAGGGTCTTCACTTTCCAGTTTGTAATCCAGATCATATTTAGAATCTAGTTTTTCAGCATTGATTTTTTCAAATAACTCCCCATAAACGCCCTCGTATTTACCAGTTTCTAAATTTTTATACAGATACATATCTGTAAGATTAAGAGGTATCTTTATAGTCAAAGAGTCTTTCCCAAAAGCAAAAGAGGTTAAGAATACAAAGAAAATTGTAATTAGTTTTTTCATTAGCACCACCATTTTTATATTATTTTATTATTTAACCAAAAGTATTGTGAAAAAATTGTAAACTTATTTTTTTAAGATATTATATTGATTACAGTGAATCATCATAACTTACTCTAATTGTTATAGCTCCACTATATGTACCACTGGGAGTATTGCTGGTTACATTTGTTAATTCACCTACAACATTTAGTTTAGTTCCTTTTTCATCTGCTATAATGTTGTGAATACTGTTTTTGATGCCATCAGTAATCCAAAACTGAGAATCAAGAGTAGGAGCAGAACCAGAATTGTCACCATCTTTTTTTAATTTGATATTTAGTTTGTCCCACGAAGGTTCAAAATCGCCAGAAGAATTTTTATCTTTCCAACTTATAAAAACTTGGCCATCTCCTTTAATGGTTAAAGTTCCATTTTTAGCTCCGTTATCTCCTGAATTAGTACTAGGAAAATTACCTTTGCTATAACTTTGAGCAATTATTGTTCCAAAGTCAGCGTCGGTTGTTTCAATAGTAATAGGGGCCATAAATTCAGCAGTAACTATTACTTCTTTTTCGTCCTTATCATTCACACCAAATGCAAGGATAGAAAATGTAAATATTCCTAAAAAAATTAATATTTTTTTCATAAATTTTCCTCCAAAATATATAAATAACTAAATTAGTAATTTAGATAAAAAAAGTGCAATCACAAAAAGACAGAGTAGCTCTGTATTTTTAGAATTGCAACTGGCTGCCACTTTACAGGCCCTATAGCTTTGCGTCGTAATGTTTCCATTACTTTGCCATAAAAACTGTTTGAATCGTTTTTTTAGCGACTATGTTTAATTAAAGAATACTATACTTCATTAAAAAAGTCAATGTTTTTTAGAACATGAAAACAGATTAAAAAAGTTCTATAAAATGAGTATCTAAACAGTATAGAGTGGGTATATAAAATAGTTTGAAAAAACCAGAATTTGTGTTATACTACTTCATATTAATTTATAAAATTTAAGGGGGAAATTTTTAAAATGGATTTTTTAGAGAAGCAATTTAAGCTGAAAGAACATGGAACTGATGTGAAAACTGAAATATTAGCGGGAATAACTACATTTGCAACAATGGCATATGTACTGGCAACTGTGCCATCTATGATGGGGGCAGCAGGGTTCAGCAAAGCAGCAGTTCTTACTATGGTCATCATATTATGTGCTGTAACATCTACAGCAATGGGACTTGTAACTAACAGACCATTTGTATTGGGACCAGGGCTTGGAAGTGTAGGAGTTTATGCAATAACTATGATAGTTGGAGAGGAAATGTCTCCAGCAGTGGCTTCAGGAGTTATATTTTGGGAAGGGATTTTATTTGTTATCATTTCATTTGTAGGACTTAGAGACCTTATTGTAAAACTTATTCCATTGAGTATAAAAATATCTATCAGTGCAGGTATTGGATTATTCATATCTCTCCTTGGATTTAAAAATGCTGGAATAATAGTTGCAAATGCGAAGAAGAATGTACTTGGATTTGGAGATCTTACAAGTCCAGCAGCAATTCTTGCAGTTATAGGACTTGTTATACTTTTAGTATTAGAGATAAGAAAAGTAAATGGAGGAGTTATTCTTGCAATAATTCTTACAACAATAATAGGAATCCCTTTAGGAGTTACTAAAATACCTACTACTATCTTTGCAGCTCCTGGAAGTGTTGCAGAAATGGCATTTAATATTGATATAATTGGAGCATTGAATATAAAATATATTCCGTTCTTATTTGCTCTTTTCATACCTGACTTTTTCTCTACTTTTGGAACTGTTATAGGTGTAGGAGCAAAGGCAGGGCTTTTAGATAAAGATGGAAATCTTCCAGGAATAGAAAAATGCTTCTATGTAGATTCTATTTCTACTGTATTGGGAAGCTTCTTCTGTATGCCATGTATGACTACATACTTGGAATCAGCAAGCGGAGTAGAAGCTGGAGGAAAAACAGGGCTTACTTCTATATCTACATCAGTAGTATTTTTACTTATGTTCCTGATAACACCATTAGCTTTAATGATACCAGCAGCAGCAACTGCTCCGACATTAATGCTTATTGGGGTAAAAATGCTTAGCGGAATGAGAAACATAAATTATGATGATGCTACAGAATGTATACCAGCATTTTTATCAGTGGCTTTAACAATATTTACATTTAACGTTGCAAATGGTATATCCGCAGCAATAATCGTTTATGTAATATTAAAATTAGCAAGTGGAAGAAGCAAAGAAGTACCAGCAGCTATGTATCCTTTTGCAGCAATTCTTTGCTACTATTTCTATACATTGACAATATAGAAAATAAAAACAGGAGAAAAGAATGAAAATAGATTTATTGATCAAAAATGTAAAAATCTACAATTCATATTTAAAAAAATTTAAAGAAGCTAATGTAGCTATATTAGATAAAAAAATACTTCATGTAGATACTAAAAAAGAGATAGAATTTGATGCTGAAAAAATTATAGATGGAAAAAATCAATACATGGTACCTGGCTTGATAGATATTCATATGCACATAGAGAGTTCTATGATGACACCAGCACCATTCTGCCATCAGCTTGCAAAGAATGGAGTTACTACTATAGTAGCTGAACCTCATGAAATAGCCAATGTCTTTGGCGACAGAGGTATATATGCTATGATAAAGGCAGAAGATAATATTGATACAAGTATATTTTATGGAATACCTAGCAGTGTTCCCTCTACTTCTGAGGAATTGGAGACAACAGGAGCAGTAATTGATTGTGAAGGAATGAAGAAAATTGCTGAAAATCCAAATGTTATCTGTGTTGGAGAAGTAATGAATTACAGAAAAGTTATAGTAGATGATACTTTGGAGATATGCAGATTTATAGAATATGTGAAAAAGGAAAAACCAACATATGCTATTGAAGGACATTGCCCAAAACTTCTTGATCTTGAACTTTCAAAATTCCTATATCTTGGAATAAATGGAGATCATACAGAACATACAATGGAAGAATTTAAGCAAAGATTTGAAAATGGTATGTTTGTTGAAATACAGGCAAAATCTATTGAAAAAGAATTGATAGACTACATTAAAGAAAATAATCTTTATGAGCATTTTTCTTTTGTAACTGATGATGTAATGGCTGATACTTTTCTTAATGAAGGGCACTTAAATGTAGTTATGAAAAAAGCTGTTAAAGAGGGGCTTAGAATAGAAGACGCTATATATTCAGCAACATATACTCCAGCTAGAAGAATGCACCTTTTAGACAGAGGAGTATTAGCACCTGGAAAAAAAGCAGACTTTTTATTTGTAGAAGATTTGGAAAAATTTGAGATAAAAAATACTTTTATTGACGGAAAGGAAGTATATAACTCTTCAGAGGAGAAAAAATATATTCCTACAACATACAGATTTCCAGAGGATTTTTATAGAAGTGTTCATGTAAAAAATATAAAAGCTGAAGATATAAAAATACCAGTAGAAACTACTGAAAAAGAAGTTATGTGCAGAGTTATAGAAGTAAGTGATGGAAGCACAAGAACTAAAGAACTTATCAGACCTGTTCCAGTAAAAGATGGATATCTAGATTGGGAAAGCAGTGAGTATTGCTTGATAGCAGTATTTGAAAGACATGGAAAAAATGGAAATATAGGCTTTGGTCTTGTGACTGGAGATTCAATAAAAAAAGGAGCAATAGCAACAACTTATGCTCACGATCATCATAATTTGATGGTGATAGGAAAAACTGCTGTAGATATAATTAAAGCTGCCAACAGAATAATTGAAATTCAAGGTGGAATATGTGCTATGGAAAATGGAAATATTCTTGCTGAGGTTGAATTGCCAGTGGCTGGAATATTATCAGAAAAAAGTGTAGAGGAATTAGGAAAAGAAGTAGAGAAATTGAGAGGTGCTATGAAAGCTCTTGGATATAAGCACTATAATCCTATAATGTCTCTATGTACTCTGTCTCTTCCTGTATCACCAGCATTAAAGATAACAGATAAAGGACTTATTGATGTAGCAGAATCAAAAGTAGTAAGTCTTATAGCATAGAAAAAAGTGGAGAAGATCTTTAAGATTTTTCTCCATTTTTTATTTCAATAAAAAAGTTCGCGTTTAAATTGAAAAACGAATTTTAAAAAGCAAGTAAAAATATTTAAAAAAATGACGGACTAGTTTTGATAAAAAATAAATTAAAAAATATTTGGATAAAAATTATTAATGGAAGAATCAATCATGGCAAAACCGTTAGTGGATTTTTGGAGCCATCAGAAGATAGTTTCTTTTAGAAGATAATAAAAGAGTAAAAGATATAAATAATACACAC
>UMHN01019258.1_pt1 | contig 8906 bp, 3 predicted proteins | sample 1965541 | NCBI WGS metagenome assembly UMHN01 (sample SAMEA4836099, study PRJEB28245) | human gut metagenome | biome: gut microbiome; material: fecal sample | place: Denmark | collected 2008
CCTTCATAGATATCTCCGTTAAATAAATATATTCCATTATAGAGTAAATTTCGAACCGCCATTGTAAACTTTTTTTAACATTAAAAAAAACATGCGCAATTTTTATTTTTCAGGAGTATTATTTTATTTGCCACAACAATTAATAACAATTTAATAAAAGGAGTAGGTATAAAATGGCTATTGACAGCATCAGTTTTGGAAAAGGTCTCTTTAAAAGAGCAAACAAAAAAGAAAATGAAAACAAAAATGTTCAAATCCCTGAACAATTATCAAAAAATGATAGAGCTTCGTTAAAAGGTATTGCACCATATTTGGCAGCCGCATTATTGATGACAGGTTCTCTGGCAAGCTGTGTTCAACAAGATACAGATGTAACTGTTAACACAGATGAAATGATGAAACTTTTACAAGAAATGTTAAAAGCTCAGAATGAAACAAATAAATACATGCAGCAAGTGATGGAATTGTTACAAAATAACAATACTCAAAACGCTGATATGATTAAACTTTTACAAGATATCATGAAACAGAACCAGGAAATTACATCAATCCTTACAAGTATTGGTTCTGATGTAAGCCAAATTGCTTCTGCTGTTTTGAAAATTTCTGCTTTGATGGAAGAATCCAATAAAAACGATCAGGAATTGTTAAATAAAATCGATATTATTATTGCAGGTCAAGGTTCTGATTCAGATAAATTGCAGCAATTAATCGATTTGAACACTGAACAAAACAAATGGTTAACTAATATCTTTGGCTTGATTGAAACATTACAAGGTTCAAACAGTGATCTAGCAGATGTTATCAAAAACTTCTATAACGATTACAAAAACGATATGAATGATTTCAAAAACAACGATAAAGATCATACAGAATTGATGAATAAAATTCTCAATACATTGCTTTCCAGCAACGAAATCAGCTCTGATATCTTGGCTCAAATCAAACAAATTCAACAAAGCGGCCAAGCTGATTCAGCAAAATTGGATGCTATCATCAAATTGTTAGAAAGCATTGACCAAAAACTCGGTAAAATTGAAGCAGCTGTAAGTAATATCGAAGGAAATATGACTGTTAATGGCGAAAAACTTTCTGACCTTATGCAACAGCTCATCAATGATCATAAGGAAGGTAAGCTTCAAGATAAAGAAATGATGCAGCAGATGATTGATTTGATGAACAGATCAATTGATGACAACAACGAAAACAACGGTGCAATCCTCAAATTCTTAGCTGAAATTTCTGAAAAAATTACAAACGGTCAAATGGATTATGAAGAAGGATTTGATAAAATTGCAGATATCTTGAATCAGATTAACGGCAACTTAACAGATATCAAAGCAGAAGTTGCTAAGATTGCTCCTCAGATTGAAAAACTTATTAACCAATCTGAAGAAAATCACAACGAAACACTGGATATGTTATCAAAACTCTTTGATAAAACATCTTCAATTGACAACAAATTAACTCAAATTGAACAAAATCAACAGGAAGGCAACAAAACATTAGTTGATATTTCTCAAAAATTAGATGAAGCAAACTCAAGCTTGAACCAGATAAACTCTAAAATGATTACTATCGATCAGTTGAAAGATATGTTTGGCCCTATGTTCAACGAAATCATCGATAAGCTGGAGATTATCGGTGGAAACCAGATTGACATCGACCAGTTAGAAGAAGTTCTTGCTAAATATCAAACAGATTTGACAAAAACTAACGGCTTAATCGAAAACTTAACAGCTGTAGTTAAAGACCTCAACCTCTCTGTTGATATGGGTCCTGAATTCCAAAAAGTTATTGACGCAATCAATGATTTCAAAAACCAGGAAGCTGCATCAGCTGAAGAACAAATGCAAGCATACAGAGACATAATGGAACAAATCTCTAAACTCAATAACAGTGTAGATGCTCTCGGTGCAACTGCAAACAACATCAGCAATGACCTCAAAGCTCATATGAACAAAGCAACTACTTTTGGTACAAAGATGGTTGATGCAATGGAACAGGTTATCAAAGGTCAAGCTGACAGCAAAGCTGCAATGGAAACATACGCAAACGAATACAAAGCTTACCTTGTACAAGCAGAACAAGACAGAATGCAACAAATCGCATTGTTACAGGCTATCGTTGATAAAGAAGTTGGCGGCAACGGCGGCGGCTTAACAAAAGAAGAATTAGAAGACGTTCTTTCTAATATGAATATCAACATTCCTGACTACGCTGATATTTTACAAGAAATAAGCGATAAAATCGGTAAAGTTATTACAAGTGATGATTTACAAAACTTCTTCATCAAAACTCAACCTGATTTAACAAAAACTAACGCTTTGATTGAAAACTTAACTGCTGTATTAAAAGATAAAAACTTTACAATAACCGGTGACCTTTCTGTTGAAATGACAGAAGTTGAAAACCTCTTAGGTAAAGTTTATGACTTAATCAACAACCAACAAACACCTACAAACGATCAAATTAAAGCCTTAATTTCATTAGCTACTCAAATTGCAGAAAACACTAAACAACAAGGTGGTACAACAGCAAGCGTAAAAACAAGAACAGCTTCTGAAATGGACAGACTCTATGCAGCTATCAACAGACTCTCTGTAGAAGCAGCTAAATCTCAAGGCAAAGGTGCAACATATCATACTCACGCAGGTATGTTTACATTCAACGCTTAATAAAATCAATCAAATAAAAAAGACCCCTGATATTTCTATCAGAGGTCTTTTTTTATTGGTTTATTAATTGGCTAATCCAATGATTGTTATGTTTTTATCTTTTGAATGTTCTTTGGCATATGCTTCTGCTTTTGCTTTTGCTTCAGCTACTGTTACATCTTTTGCGATAGTTTCACCACAGGCTGTAACATTTGCTTTTTCTTTCAAGAATCTATCAGGTGTTGCTTCAGGTTGGAAAGATAAACCTTTGTATTCTTCAGACACAGTACCTGCTTCTACATTTGCTTTATTGTCATATTTATAACCTTTTGCAATTTCTGATGGAATAACTTTAGGTAAGCAAAGTGTATTGTGTATTTTTTTGCCCTTTTCATCAAGAACAAATTTTCCGTTTGAGTCTTTCATGTATACTTCAGGGAAGAAACCGTCTGTTACAACTACATCTTTCCATTTTAATCTTGTTTGTTCGTCTTCGCTGTTTTGCATTTCATCAAGATAAGATTGTTTAAGATATGTACGTATTGCTAAACGATCTGCTTTATTTTTTGGTTTGTATTTTGCAACAACCAATGCATCCCAGTTGTCACCAGCTTGAACTTCATAACATTCTGTATCTTCTGCAGATTTATATTTATTAACTTCTACAGTACAATCTGTTTTTGGTTTTTCAACAACTTTTTCTTCCTGCTTTTTAACTTCAGGTTTTTCAATTACCGGAGGTTTAGAAGCCAATTTTGTAATCAAGCCTTTAGCTTCTTCATAGTTCAAAGGAGTAACAACACCGTCAACAGTACCGGCTGCTTCAGCTAACGCTTTATTCATCTGTGCCTTGTCAAGGTTGCCTTGTGCATCTGTGAAGAATTTTGCAATTGATTTACCAAGTACAACGCCTTCGTCAGTAGCATAACCGTCTTGTTTCAAACCATTAAGATATTTAGTATAGTCTTGATATGTTTTTACGCTTTCAGGTACAGTTGTCGGAATTGCTCTGTCTTCTACTCTGTGAGCCTGAGTAACTGCAGAAGAAATACCATCAGCTGTTGCTGTTATTGCCGGTATAACACCTATAATTTTTGTTGATTGGCTGGCTCCGCCTTTAATTAAACCGCCAACAAAATTTGTAGCTTGAGACACTTCAACATATGAGCCAGGAGCACCAATAAGAGCGCCTCTTGCAACATCTCTGACTACTTTGCCGCCGTCAACTTTCTTTTCAACATTATAGCCCAACGCTTTACCAATGACTTTAACATCGCCCATGTCAAAGTCATTGTATTGACCTTTATTGTTATTTAATGTTGTTAAAACAGCATCTCTTTCACCGGGTTGTTTTTTCTTCCAGCTATAGTTGATAGTACCATCAACAGCACCGCCATTGTCATCATAGATTTTATACAAATCTTCTGCGCTCAGACCTGCTACGTTTAATTTAGCCTGCATTTTTGCATCAAACTGGGGTCCGTTCTTTTTTGTTTGTTCAACGTTATTTCTGTTAGCTTGTGCTCTAAATGCACCTCTTGATTCTTTTTCTTTAACTCCAAAGAATCGTCCTATACCGCTTCTTTGTTTTGTATAAGAGTGATATGCATCATATTGTTCTTCTGTTATGTCTCCGTTTTTTTTCATTTCTTTTAAAGCAGCTTGAACATCGTCTTTAACTTCGCCGCGTTTTGTTGCATCAGATTTACCAATCAATTTGCCAACTTCTGTTGTTACGACTGCATTAATCTCGCTTTGTTTAGCCTTTTTCCATTCTTTTGAATCAATATAATCATGAGCTGCTTCTAAATCTGCTTTAGCTTTTTTATATTGAGCTTCTGTCATTATGCCGGCTTTGTACATTTGTTTGTATTCTTTTAGCTGAGCTTCAACTTTTTTGTCCACATCGTTTCTGATTGCACCGATGTCGAAACGTCCGTCAAAATCAGTTGTAACAAACTCTGCAGCTAGAGCTTTTGCTGCAGCTTCCTTTTCTTGCTGAGCTTTAATTTTAGCCTCTTCTTTTGCAGTTTTTGCTGCTTTTTCAGCTTGTTGTTTTTGAATTTTTGCCTGTTCTTTTTGAATTTTAACAGGGTCAGTTGCTTTGATACTCATTTTTAATCCTCTCTATAGTCTTAATAATCTCTCAATAAAAAAGTATATATTTCCTCTATGCTTATATAAAAAATTTTTGTTTTACAAAATTGCCTAAAATGCATGTGTAACATGCAAAAAGCAGGCATTTCGTTTGCCGAAATGCCTGCTATAATTGAGTTTTTAAAAACTAGACCAAGTTTACAAATGTTAACATTAATTACCTAATGCCCATCTGAAACCGAGAGTAAAAGCAATACCGTTACGTCCGCCGTTTCTTAACATTGCCTGACCAAAACCGGTAAATCTATCTCCGTATCTTTTTTGGATACCTGCACCATATTCAATATATGGTTTTACAGACAACTGTGTCAATGCTACTTCATTGGCATAGAATTTAGTTTTGTCCATAATGTTCCAGGTCATATTAACACCCAAATATGGCTGCCATCCGTTTTTAAGATTACCGATAATTCTTAAACCAGGAATGATTTCAATTGCATTCAACGGATCTTGCGTAACTTTTACACCGGCTGAGTTTGTATAATCAAACACATTAACAAAGGTGTAACTCATCATATAACTTGGCTGGATAACCAATTTGTTGTTAAATAAGCCCCAGTTGTAACCGGATTTCCAAGCAGCACCTGTCATCAAGATAGGGAAGTCGTCACTGCCAAACATATGTGTAGCACGTGCTGCACTAGCACCAACGTTAGCTGTAATACCTGTGAAGAAGTTGCCTTTGTAAGCAGTTGCAACACCACCGATAGTACCGCCGTTTTGATAAATGCTTACGCCGTTATAAGCCTGGTGAGAACCATGGTAAGCACCAAAGAATGAGAAGTTTCCATCCCAGCCGTGGCCTAAATCAATAAGGTCAGATTCGCCGCCAAATAAAGAACCGTATGAAACGTTAGATACTCTCGGGCCGTTTTTCAAAGGCACGTTTTCAAAGTTTGTAAACGGTCTCATATACCAGCCGTCACGTTCTTCAGGAATTACATTTGGTGCATACACACCTGTATGATAACCAGCGTTAGCATATTTGTTTCTCATTTTCCAAGCCATACGCTGTTCAGGAGACATCAAAGTCACCATATCCATATTGGCAAATGATTGTCTGTACAGGTTGTCCATGATAAGAAATGCAGCTTGTGCAGCAACAGGACCTGCAATAATAGAGTCAGAATTGCCAACTTTTGTAAATTGGAAGTATTCTCCGGAGTCTGTTCCGTCAGCAGGAGCAGGACCACCCACAGGTTGTGTGATTTGAGTTACTTGATATTTATTTATAGGCGCTTCAACTATATTAGCACCATTGCCCAGGTTTACATTGCCTATTAATTTTTCTGCATCTGTAAACAGGATTTTTACAGTTTCTTCTTTTGCTTCTGACAGTGATTTCATGCCGGCAATTATTAATTTTGCATCATTTGTAATATCAACATTGCCAATATTATCTTTTAATAAAGTATCCATTGTAGGAGTACCGCCGTTTGTTTCTCCGCCAAGATCAACGTCTAACAGCAGGCTAGAATCCTTGGATATATTTAAACCATCAAAGTGGAAATCTGTAACAACGCCGTTTAATGTACTAAGTGTACCGCCGTTTAAAGTAACGATGTTTTGGTTGTTATTAAGACCTTCGTCATTTTCAAAGTGCATTACGCCGTTATGCACGGTAATGTTTGTATTGCTGACTTTTGCGCCATTTTTAATTACAACATTACCTTCGGAAGTCAGGGTCTGGTCATCAGTGCCGTCTTCTTGTTTAACAACATAGTCATTGTTTACATTTAATACACTGTGATTGTTACCATTGATATGTGAATATATATTCAAATTACGACCGGCAGACGCCTGAAGATTACCGACAGCATCAGTTGCAAGAGTAATGGTATCTGTAACATTATTAACATCCGCCAAACTCTGTTCATTACCTACATTCATATCTCTATTTTGAGCTCTCAGCACAGTGTTAGAATTTGCTGCACCATACACAGCGCCTCCAAGTGTAGAGTTTTGTGCCTTGTTGCCTGAAAAATCAGAATCTATAATATTTACGGTACCACTATTGTTATATATTGCACCGCCAGTGTTAGCCTGGTTGTTTGTGAATGTAGAATTTGAAACTGTTACAACAGCTTCTTTTGCTCCTGCGGTGGAATCAGAGTTATTATATATTGCACCACCGTTTGTAGTTGTAACGGTATTACCGGTTGAAACTTCACGACTGCCGCCGTTTTGATCAAATACTGCATTATCGATATTCATTGTTCCCTGGTTAGCAATTGCACCGCCTGAAGCAGCAATATTATTTTGGAAAACAACTTCATTACCTTCTTTTCCGTATATATTAACTATACCGTTTGGATCAGTGCCGGCAATATTTCCTGATGAGTTTCTGATTGCACCTCCGGTACCAGAACCTGTAACATAGTTATTAGTAAATTTAGTACCTTCATATATATTTATTGTGTTGGAAAATATAGCATCTGTACCTGATCCAACATTGTGAGAACCACCAGCATTGTTGATTGCACCGCCGCCTGAGCCGGAATAGTTTCCATCAAAGGTAGTATTAGTAATATTCAAAAGCATATCGTGCATTGAATCACTGGTTGCCTGTAAAGTGTTGGAAATTGCACCACCATAGTTACCGGTATGGTTGCCTGTAAATGATGAATTTGAAATCTCCATGTTAGCAGCGTTAACTATTGCCCCCCCCTGGCCAACAATACCGGATGATGAGGTTGTTGAGTTATTATTAAATTGAGTTGAATCAATAACAACAGATCCGTTCAAGTTAATAATTGCACCGCCAAAAGCATTGGCTGTATTTTGCTCAAATATAGAATTTGTAACAGTTAAAGAGGTGCCGCCAACATCGCTTCGGTTATAAATAGCACCGCCTAAGCCATTGCCATCACCTGTTGCACTGTTACCTGAAAATAACACGTTATCAAAAGTGGCTGTACCTGAGTTAGAAATAGCACCACCATTGGCTCCTTCAGCCATATTGCCGGAAATAACAACTTTCTGTGCCGGGTTAGTGGATTGAACTGTAATTTGTGAGGAGTTAACAATAGCACCGCCATTAGCATTTGTTGTATGGCCGTTAGCAAAATTTACGTTTGTGATTGTTGTATTTGCTCCGTTGTTTATAATATAACTGGAGCTTGTACCGCCTTGGTCACCAGCTGTGATGGTCGGATTATTACCATCTTGCTTGATAGTGCCTGTAATATTAATACTGGGAACAGGTGGAGCACCTAAATTTAAAGGTGTATTATTTGTGTACATATCATTTTCGATATTTATATCAACTGAATCCCCTGTTGCACCGTTGATTTCATTTTGCACTCCCTGCCAATCTGTTGCGGAAAAAGCAGCACCAGCACCTAATAACAAAACAGCAAGAGACAGTACAGCATACTTTTTAATTTCTTTTACTTTTGTTTTTCTCATGATTCCAATCCACTTTAAAGTTAAATAATTTTGATTCTCTAATATATTTACGTAAAATTAAATATTATAAATTTCCAAGTCGTACATTTTATCATTACACAAAAATAGCAAAAAGTTAAAACTTTTTACAAAAAAAGATTACAAATTCGACACAAAAAAATATATAAAAAACTAAATGTTACCTATTCCTATTTCTGCAAGAACATCCTGGAAGTTTTTGGATAACAGCTCTGCAAAAACCATGGGGTCTATTTGTGTAACAACAACTGCAAGCAGCTCATCAGGAAGCTCGTTAACCATTTTCATCAAATCATCCGGCTCGAGCTTGTCCATGCATTTTACAATATCGCCCTTATCCAGCTGTTTTAAAGGGAATGTAAGAGCGTTTTTCGAAAATTCTGTAAACAGATTCTTATCTTCTTTTGTCAGATTTAAGATAAGAGATTGTTTTTCTTCTCTTTCAAAGCATTGCAGTGCTTTTTTGAATTTTTCTGGCTTTAATTGATCAAGCCATTTCACTACATGCTCTTTGCTCCAGTTGTTATCTTCCTGCAGTTTTCCTTCTTCTTGAAACATGTATTTTTCAACCATTTTATTCAATTTTTCTTCAGGAATAGTTTTTACAAAATCCAGAATTTTGTTTTTGTCGAGTTTATCAGATTCAAAAAATTTGTTGAGTTCTTT
>UMHN01009844.1_pt1 | contig 8866 bp, 8 predicted proteins | sample 1965541 | NCBI WGS metagenome assembly UMHN01 (sample SAMEA4836099, study PRJEB28245) | human gut metagenome | biome: gut microbiome; material: fecal sample | place: Denmark | collected 2008
TGCGGCGGGCTGCTCAGCAGCATAATACCGCACCGCCGCAGTGCGATTCCTGCGGAGCATTTTTTATTTCATAGGATGCTTTTTCCTATGAAATAAAAAAATACCCAGCCCAAAAACAGGTACCTGTTCTTGGCTGGGTTTCATTTGCTCCGAACTAGCGGTGTGCTATTTCACACAAAATGAAGCAGCTTTTCCATTACTTTCATTTTATCACTTATTTGATTTGTTAATTATTATAATATATTCATTGTAATCAGTCAATTCATTTCCGATTTTTTCCCATTTTTCCTATTTCTTCTGAAAAAAGCCTCTAAAAACCGCAGGACAGCTGCTGCCCTGCGGTTCTCTCTGCTTTCTATTACGAATTAAAACTGGTTATGGCTGTTTTCCTTTTTGAAACCTCTGCTTTTTGCTGTTTTAACGGTACCACTGAATAACAGGAATTCTCAGCTCCGCGCCTCCGTCATAGTAGAAGTCTCCCACTTCCTTCAGCTTGTAGCCCTCCGGCACGTTGGTCAGCTCGCTGGAATTTACGTTGCCTTTTCCATTTACAAGACCTGCTGCCCAGATTTCTCCGTTGGCCCACACGTGGTTTTCTTCCTTACATTCATAGACCACATTGACCATTCCGCCCTTTACCACATTAGGAACTACCTGGATTCTCAGCTCTGCGCCTCCGTCGTAGTAGAAGTCTCCCACTTCCTTCAGCTTGTAGCCTTCCGGCACATTGGTCAGCTCGCTGGAGTTTACGTTGCCTTTTCCGTCTGCAAGGCCTGCTGCCCAGATTTCTCCGTTGGCCCACACGGTATTATCTTCCTCGCAGAAGTACACGACATTGACAAAACCGCCGACAGCTGGACGGTGCTCGCCGTCATCATTTCCGCCGTTTCCTCCGTGGTGATGGTTTCCTCCACCCCAGTGGTGATCGTCGTCATCATCGTCATCATCGTCATCCCAGCGGTCTTCCCATCGATCCTCCCAGTCGTCTCCGTGGTGAGGTCTCGCCTGAGACTCCAGGACACCCATCTGGCTTCCCGCCATTACAAGCGCTGCTGCAAACAATAAACCTGTGATATTACGTTTCCTCATATAGAAGCCCTCCTTCTTAATACATTTCCGTACATTTCGTTTTTGCTTTGCTATGAGCAGATTATAGGTAATTTTCAAATAATAATCAATAGACTTCATAAAGGAGTAAGAAAACGTATATAAAATGTAAATATGGCAGAAAAATGTAAGAAATTTCTATCTTTCTCTCCGCTCCTTCTCCTCCTCGAATTGTAAACTATTTCATTTTTTTAGTTGACATTTTGCGCCGATATGGTATTATCTTGAATGAGCTCAGCGTCTGCGCTCACAGCATATTGTCTCTGATACGCGGACGCTTTCTATATGCAGTTTCAGATTCCGGCATGCAGAATCACCAAGTCAGGAGGACCGATTTTGAGACGAGAAAAGACGAAAGATATGATTCTCTGCGCCATGTTTGTAGCTTTAATTGCCGCAGGCGCTTTTATTAAAATTCCCATTCCAGTCATTCCATTTACGCTTCAATATCTATTTACCATGATGGCAGGACTCCTGCTGGGGCCGAAAAAAGGCTGTCTGGCCGTTCTGATCTACATCCTTCTGGGGCTGATGGGACTTCCCATTTTCGCCCAGGGCGGAGGGATCGGCTACCTTGTCCAGCCCAGCTTCGGCTACCTGGCCGGCTTCGCCGCAGGCGCGTATGTCACAGGTTTCCTGGCTGAAGCGGAAAAATATCCGGGAATCCGGCGGCTTCTGGCCGCTGACTTTGCCGGGCTGGGGATTGTATATTCCCTGGGCATGGCCTGGTACTGGCTGATCAGCCGGTTTTATCTGGGAACGCCCATCGGGCTTTGGCCTTTGTTTCTCTACTGCTTTCTGTTAGCGGTTCCAGGAGATATTCTCCTTTGCATAGCGGGAGCCCATTTAGGAAAACGGCTGATTCCGCTGGTAAAGGACGGCGTGATTTAAATACGAGGAGGTCTGATTATGAGTAAATCTCTGTTTATCATCGGCACGGGAACAGATGTGGGAAAAACCTACGTTTCCGGCCTGATTCTGAAAAAGCTGCGGGAGAGCGGCGCTTCTGCCGCCTACTACAAAGCGGCCATGAGCGGAAACGAACGCGACGGGGACGGCGTCCTGATTCCCGGCGACGCCCTGTGGGTAAAAGAGCATTCCGGCATTGCCCAGCCGCTGCAGGAAATGTGTCCCTTTGTCTATGAAGCCGCCGTTTCCCCGCATCTGGCCGCCCGCCTGGAGGGCCGTCCGGTGGATCTTGCCACTGTGATGAGCGGCTTCCGTTCTCTCAGAAATTGCTGTGAATACCTTACTCTGGAAGGCTCCGGCGGCGTCCTCTGTCCTCTGCGTTTTGACGGACAGGAGCTGTGGCTTACTGACGTGATCCGCTCCTGCGGTTCCGGATGTCTTCTGGTGGCGGACGCAGGCCTGGGGACGATCAATCAGGCCGGGCTGACCGCCTTCTTTCTGAAACAGCAGAAGCTCCCTCTGAAGGGAGTGATCTTAAACCATTACCAGCCGGGAAACGTCCTGCATGAGGACAATAAAAAGATGTGCGAGTATGTGACAGGCGTAAAGGTCGCAGCCTGCGTCCAGGATGGAGACAAGGACCTGCGCATCTCTGCCGGCGATCTGAAAGCGCTGTATGAGGAGGAAATAAAATGATTTGGTATCCCTATGAGCAGATGAAAACCATGGCCCCGCCGATTTCCATTACCGGAGCCAAAGGAGTCTATTTGTATACCGAAAAGGGAAAAATGATTGACTCCGTATCCTCCTGGTGGAGCGTAATCCACGGCTACAATCACCCGGAGCTGAACCAGGCCATGATCGACCAGGTCAGCCGATTTTCCCATGTGATGTTAGGCGGGCTGACTCATGAACCGGTCCAGCGGCTGGCCGGCAGGCTGGAAGAGTTTCTTCCCGGAGATCTGAATTACTCCTTCTTCTCTGATTCAGGAAGCGTGGCTGTGGAGGTCGCCCTGAAAATGGCTCTGCAGTATTACATGAACCGGGGCGAAACGGAGCGGACTCTGACTCTGGCTCTCGAACACGCCTACCACGGCGATACCTTTAAAACCATGGAAACCGGAGACGACGAGGATTACCACTTTGTCCTGAAGGCCTACGGCCCCAGCCGCCACGTGATCCACATTCCCACCGAGATTCCTGCCCTGGAACAGGCCTTTGAGCAGTATCACAGCCGTCTGAACTGTCTGATTGTGGAACCTCTTCTCCAGGGAGCGGGCGGAATGCGCATGTACAGCCTGTCCTTTTTAAAACGCGCCAGACAGCTGTGCGATCAGTACGGCGTTCTTCTGATTTTCGACGAGGTTGCCACCGGATTTGGGCGGACGGGAAACCGCTTTGTATCCGATCTGGTTCTGCCGGATATCCTGGTTCTCGGAAAAGCGCTGACAGGCGGCTATATCGGCCATGCCGCCACGGTCGCCAATGAGAAGGTATTCCGCGGCTTTTTTGACGACCAGCCGGAACACGCTCTCATGCACGGCCCCACCTTTATGGGAAACGCCCTGGCCTGCAGCGCAGCCCTCAAATCCATCGAGCTGTTTGAAACCCAGGACTACATGGCCAAAATCCGCCGCATTGAGGCCATCACGAGGAGAGAGCTGGATGGCTTCTCTGACGACAGAATCAGAGAAATCAGAATCATGGGAGGCTGCGTCTGCATCGAGGTGAAGGACGCATCCATTCTGGAGGGATATCAGAAGTTCGCCAGAGAACGGGGCGTATTCAGCCGCCCGTTTCTGAATTACCTGTACGCCATGGTCCCCTATGTAATCGCAGAGGAGGAGCTGGTTCAGGTGATACAGGTGATGAAGGAGTGGTTCAGAAGGTAGGCCGGGCCGCTCTGTCTGCTGAGAAGTCTGGCTCTTGACCGCATTTCTTTTTCATTGCAAAAGTACCCTGTCAATCGGGCACAATGCTTTTTGCGCCAAATAAACAGGGTACTGTCTGCTTTTTTTCAGTTTATTATGCGTTTGCTCTCTTTCTTCCAAAGAAGATAAATCCGGCTGCTGCGAATCCGACCATAATGGCCACGCCCACGCCGAAGGTTAAGCCGATACCGCTCATCAGCCACATAGGAGCCAGTCCTACGAACACGTCCTTCCAGGACATAAGAGCGGAATATACTCCGTGTGTATCTCCGGCGCTGCACTGAGACTCCGGATCCACGGCTCTTACAAGGGCAAGTCCTGTAGAGGTATTTCCAGTCGCTGCTCCGAACGCCATGCAGGCCTTCTCAAACCACTCGTCTCTGCAGAAGCGGCGGGCAAGACCGAAAATAATCGGAATTGTTAAAATACTTAAAATTGCAGTGTAAATTAAAACAGGTACAATGTAGGTGGAGATAAACTCCAGATCCAGGGTTGCCATTGCGGTGAACACCGTGATCTCCAGGCAGAATCCGCCGGCCATCTTGATCGTCTTTAAGTCCACGAACTTGTCTAACTTTGTAAGCTTTAAGATATACCACAGAATCGCGCCTCCGAAGATACCATGAAGCACGCTTGGCATTCCTGCGAAAAACTCAGAGAAGGAACCCAGGAAGCCGAACAGCTGACGGCCAATAAACAGAGCTAATAACAGCCAGGACACCTGGAGAGCCAGATGGTTGATGCTGATACTGGTCGTTACCGTGTGGCCGGAAGCAGCTCTCTTCTCTTTTGGAAGTACGCCGCCGTAGAAATAATCCGGCTGCTTCTGAGGCTCCTTCACATAGGTTCCCCAGCCCTTTCTGATTCCGTAGTTGACCATGATCATACCTACCGCCATGGCTACCACAAGGCCCAGAGTGGAAAGAACCATGCCTACGGACATATTTCCCAGAACGCCCAGCTTGTCAAAGGTGGCTGCTGCCGCTGCCGCCGTACCGTGGCCGCCGTGGAAGGCAAATACGCCCATGATGCCCCATCCGTCCGGAAGTCCCGGCCAGATCTTCTGAAGCACGAATCCCAGAAGAACGCCCAGAGCCATCTGCATACCATAAGAAGTCATGGTCATACAGCTGTAATCCAGATAGGAACCCATTTTCTTGCGGTTAATAGTAACTCCGAATACGGTTGTCGCCATTACAATATCAATCATTACGCTTGGCATGGATGAAAAACTTTCCGGCACGTTTACAACGCCGGCGATCTGCGGGCCAAGGATCAGAAGAACGAGGCCGCCGATTAAGGATGATGACAGGAATAACTTCTGGAGTGGCTTTGCAATCTCGCGGACAAAAAAGCCGACCAGCATAAACACTGCCAGGATTAACATGTCATCACAAAAAGATGCAACTGTCATAACGCTTTCCCCTTTACATTTGATAATAAATCGTTATTTTGATCAAATTAACCTGATTTGTTATGACTGTATTGTAATATATGTCTAATCACAAGGCAAACAATCTATTTTTTTAATTTCGACAATTTTTTCTTGTTATAGAACTGGATAATGCTGATTCTGCGGTCGGGTCTCTGCAATTTTTTCCAATACCTGCTTTGTTAAACTAATAAAATCCAGGGCATAATCCGGCAGAAAACGCTCTTCATGGTACGCGGCTACCAGGCGGTGCTGAACCGGCTCGCCGTTCATGAACAGGGGAAATGCGTTGGCGTCCGGGTGCATGGCTAAAAGCGTGGGCATACGCATCTGGGTACAGAAAAAAGCCCCGTAATCATAGGCGTACAGAGACATGTACAGCTCGATCACCTGGGTTTCAAATTTAATTTCAGGAACGACTCCCGCCTCCTGAAAGCACTGATCCACAATGCGGCGAAGCTTCATAGGCGCTTTCGGCATGAGGAACGGAACCTTGGCAAATTCCTTCAAATCGACGCCGGAAAGCGATTCCCTTTTTACCTTCTCCCAGGAATCAAAAAAGTACTGCTGGAGAAGCCTGTCAGAGCAGACCAGATAGATCTGATCGTTTAAAATCGACTCTATTTTAAGCTTCGGCTTGTCCTGATACATAATTCCGATAAAGAGATCCAGCTCTCCGTCAAATAATTTTTTCTCCATAATACCGGACGATTCGCTTACCAGGTCAATGGAGACGTTGGGCCATTTCTCATAGAAGGGAGGCAGGATCTCCGGAAGGCAGATCTGGCCCCGGTAGCCGGGAATTCCCACCTTCAAATGGCCTTTTCTGTTTGTGGAAATATTGGAAAGGCGGTTAATCAGCTCGTTTTCTTCCGCCAGGATTTTCGTCGCTACGGCTAACAGCTGCTCTCCGGCGTAGGTGAGAGTCATTTTCGGCTTCCTGTTAAACAGGGTGACGCCGTAATACTGTTCCAGCTTCTGGATGTGCTGGCTTAAATTCTGCTGGGATATGTAGAGCTTCTGCGCCGTATGAGTCACATGAAGCTCCCTGGCCAATTCTACAAAATAGTAAAGACTCTGCAAATTCATATGGATTCCTCCGTTGGCATCGTTTTTCAGGATTCTTCGTGTCAGTGTATACTGACGCTATCTATTCTTCTGCATTTTTTGTTGGTTCCTGTCGTTTCTTATGATTATTATAAGAGAACCGCGGCTCTGTGTAAATAAGCTGACAACAATATTTTGTTAATATGATAAAAAAGTGTTGTTTGCTTTTGTGCTTTTTCTGGACTACAATGAAGACAATGAAAAATGAATCTCCAAAGATATGAATCTACGAAAGGAAGGTATATTGTTATGGCAGTAGGAAAGAGAATTTACCTGAAAAGACACATGCCGGATCCGGAGGTTATGATGCAGTTCAAGACGATCCCGGCATCTAACACAGGCGACGTTATGGGAAGAAACGCAGCTATGAATCCGAGAATCAAGCTGGTGAGCAGCCCTAAGGATCAGATGATGGTAGGCCCGGCCTTGACTGTAAAAGCAAGAGGCGGCGACAATCTGGCTCTTCACGCAGCTCTCAATATCGCTCAGGAAGGCGACGTATTAGTAGTTTCCAACGAGGGCGACAACACACGCGCTCTGATGGGCGAGATCATGATGGCATATCTGCGCCATACAAAAAAGGTAGCCGGCATCGTTTTAGACGGACCAATCCGCGATATCGACGAGATCGGCAAATGGGATTTCCCTGTATATGCGACAGGCACTACTCCAGGCGGCCCATACAAGGAGGGACCGGGCGAGGTTAACGTTCCGATTGCCTGCGGCGAGGTAAGCGTAAATCCTGGCGACATCATTTTAGCAGATCCGGACGGCGTAATCGTAATCCCGAGAAAGGACGCTCCGCAGATTTTAGAGGACGCCAAGAAGTTCCAGGCAGCCGACGAGAGCAAGCTCGTAGCAGCTACAAACGGCACAGCCAACAGAGCCTGGGTTGATAAGGCTCTGGAAGCAAAAGAGTTCGAGATCATCGACGGAATCTACGAGCCATAAAGCGGTTTTTGTTCTGCCCCCTGCATCAAGAAACGGGAGAAACTTTCCAGCGACTTCAAATTGGAGCGCAGAAAGTTTTCTCCCGTTTCTCTATGTCTATGCTTTTTCCGTATAATGGTGGGCTTCTTCCAGCATCATATCCTTTACCTTCATCAGACGAATCTGCGTACTTCTCTCATTTTCATCCAGCTTCATGGTAATATACTTGATATTCTTCTGTGTTTCCGGAATAATCACGTGTTCCAGAGCGTTTACCCTGCGCCTGGTCTTCTCTATCTCCGAAGCCATCAGCTGGCAGGATTTCTCGGTCTCCGCCAGCTTCATCATCTGGGGAAGCACGTCCTGAAGGGACTTCACAGCTCCGTCCAGGTCGCTGGAGGTGAAGGCAAATCCATATGGGTAAATATCGTTTTCATCCGCCGTCCTGGTTTTATACCTGAACACAGGAATGTCCACGCTCATCACGTTTTTCTTTTCCGCTTCCAGATATACCTCCTGCTTGGGGGCGATAAGGGCGGCGTTCAGAGCCTGGCCGCTCATCCCCGCCTTGGCGATGACAAAGTTTACGTTGGCGCTTTTAATCCCCGCCTCCACCTCCTGCCTGAGGGCCATATTTTCCTTCACCAGATCGAGGAACTGGCGCATCAGCTCATCGCGTTTGTCCTTTAGAAGCTTATGTCCCCTGACAGCGGTAGCCAGCTTTTTCTTAAGCCTTGTAAGCTCCATTCTGGTGGGGTTTACCTGAGCCTGAGCCATGCATCACACCTCCCCTATTCCTTTCCGTAGTACAGATCCAGGAATTTATCGTCAATTCTCTTTAACTCGCTTCTGGGCAGAATAGACAGAAGCTTCCAGCCGATTTTAAGCGTCTCCTCAATGCTTCTGTCCGTCTCGTAGCCCTGGGAAACGTATTCCTTCTCAAAGGCGTCGGCAAATTTCGCGTAGATCAGGTCCACATCCGACAGAGCCGCCTCTCCCAGAATCACCATCAGCTCCTTGGCTTCCTTGCCTCTGGCGTAGGCGGCGAACAGCTGGTTCATGGTATTGGAGTGATCGGCTCTCGTCTTGCCCTCTCCGATTCCCTTATCCTTCAGACGCGACAGGGACGGAAGCACGTCAATCGGCGGCATAACGCCCTTTCTATACAGCTCGCGGCTTAAAATAATCTGTCCCTCTGTAATGTAGCCTGTCAGATCCGGGATGGGATGGGTCTTGTCATCCTCCGGCATGGTCAGAATCGGAATCATGGTAATGGAACCTGTCTTTCCGTTCTGTCTTCCAGCTCTCTCATAGATAGAGGCCAGATCCGTGTACATATAGCCAGGATAACCGCGGCGTCCCGGAACCTCTTTTCTGGCCGCCGAGATCTCTCTCAGGGCGTCCGCATAGTTCGTGATATCCGTCAGGATAACGAGAACGTGCATATTTT
>UMHN01034103.1_pt1 | contig 8781 bp, 5 predicted proteins | sample 1965541 | NCBI WGS metagenome assembly UMHN01 (sample SAMEA4836099, study PRJEB28245) | human gut metagenome | biome: gut microbiome; material: fecal sample | place: Denmark | collected 2008
CAGTAAAGGAAACAAAAGAGCTTGTCAGCAAATTTATGAGCAAGGAGGTTAAGTGATGGCAGGAACATTTATTGTTGGCGAAACAAAAATTCGCCCGGGAACATATTTCAACATCCAGAAGGTTGGAGAAAATCAGATCGTAGGAGCTTCAGACGGAGTAGTGGCGATCTTCTTTAAATCTGATTTTGGTCCGCTTGCGGAGGCAGTGGAAATCACTCCCGAGGAAGGGTATGAAAAGATGTACGGAACTGCGGGTTCAACTAACGCAATCCGTGAAGTAATCAGGGCTGGTGCAACGAAATGCGTTTGTGTCCGTGTTGGAAAAGGCGGTACCGCAGCTACGGTCACTCTGGACAAAGAGGGAGATACAGAGGCGTTAAGGATCACCGCCAAATACCCGGGAGCGAAAGATTTCGCAGTCACTGTAAGAGAAAAGCTGTCAGATTCTTCCCTGAAAGAGTGCGTGATCTATTCCGGAGCAAAAGAGTTTGAGAAGATCGAGTTTGCGGCCGGAGATGACGAAGTAAAGGCGCTGAATGAAGCGTTTGTCAATTCAAAGTGCTTTACATCGGAGATCATCGCAAGCGCTACTGGAGTTCTCGCAGATGTGAGCGAAGAGGCATTTACCCCGGGAACGGATCCTACTGCAAGCAATACTGAATACAGCGAAGCGTTTGTGGCGGCGGAGGCATACCGGTTCAATGTGGCATGCGTTGACACGGAAGAGACGGCCGTTCATCAGCTTCTTGCTTCGTTCATCGATCGGATTTTCGATGCCGGTCAGCTTGCAATGGCTGTTGTGGCAGAGAAAAAGACGGTTGCGCTTACTGACCGTATGGCGCATGCGGCAGCTTTCAACAGCGAAAAGATGCATTACGTTGTCAATGCATCCGCTGAGATCTCCGGAGAAACCGTGGAGGGCTATCTTGTGGCAGCAAGAATCGCAGGAATGATTGCTGCGTGTGCGTCAAATAAGTCCCTTACTCACACGGTTGTGGAAGGATACACGAAGCTGAACGATGCCCTCACTCCGACGGATATTTCTGCGGCGGAGCAGAAGGGCTGCATCGTGCTCAGCACAAACACGAGCGGGCAGATCTGGATCGACAGCGCAATCAATACGCTGGTAAGCCCGGCGGATAATCAGGATGACGGATGGAAAAAGATCCGAAGAACAAAAACGAGATATGAACTGATTACCCGCTGCAATGACCAGGCTGATGCTCTGATCGGAAAGGTGGATAACGATGTAAACGGCCGCGCTACGGTTGTTAGCCAGCTGCAGGGCGTTATCAATGCGATGATCAACGAAGGAAAACTTGTATCTGGTACCGCATCCGAGAACACGACGTATCAGGCTGATGGAGACTATGCATATGTGGACATCCAGGTGATCGACAAGGATTCAATTGAGCATCTGTATCTGACATACAAATTCCAGTTCTCAAGCAGGACGACTGAATAAAGGAGGGAAAATAAATGGCTATTAACGAAAGAGCATCATCTGATGCACGTCATGCACGCACCGGTAAGGACGCTGGTCTCTACAATGGAACCGGCGATCTTCTTGCGTCTATGGAGTCTTTTCAGGCGAAGGCTACATACAACAACGTAAAGTACAAACCTATGGGAGATCCGCAGGAGCATGAGACAAGTGACTCTTACGGAATTACGATCACCGTCACGGAAATCGTGATCGAGGATATCGATATGTTCCGTGAACTCATGGCATCCATGAAGTCCGGAACGACACCGCAGTTTGTGTTCCAGGGCGTGCTTCAGGGGCTGAACGGTTCCGAAGAGCGTGTTGTATACAGAGAGTGTATCCCGTCTGGAGACATCGATCTTCAGAACGTTGCGAATGGAGATGTGATTAAGCGTAATTGGAACTTCTTCGTCAACGGAAAACCGGATCTTCAGAAGGAACTCACAATTTAAGTCGGATATTTTATCGGAGGGCGGCCATGGAGCTGCCCTTCGACATTTTAAGGAGGATATGGAATGGCAAATTTAGCAAAAACAGCAGGAAAGATGGAAAATACGCAGGAAGTTCGCGAGGAAGAATTTTCTGAAAAGGAAACACAGGGGCAGCTTTTAACGGTTGAAAGCGATTTTATTGCCGGTATGCTGGCGGCGGCCGCTTATAAAAACGATGAGCTCCGGCAGATTGACATCGTTCGTGATGGAAAGCTGTATTTCTCCTTCCGGGTTCATGCGCTCGGAGAAGAAGAGGCGAACAAATGCCGCAAGAAGTATACGAAGTACGTGAGGAACAAGCAGATCGGCATCAAGTTTGCAGAAGAAACAGACAATGCAAAGTTCCGTTCTTCGCTGATCTACCACGCAACGGTCGAAGAGGACCGCACAAAGCTCTGGGATAATCAGCAGGTGTGGGAAGGCCTCAGAAAACAGGGCGTTCTTGTAGTTACAGCCCTTGACGTTATCGAATCAGTGCTTCTTGGAGGAGAAAAAGACAGGGTTATTGACGAAATCAATAAACTGAGTGGGTTCGATTCTGAAAACCTCGAAGAAGTTGAAAACAAGATGGAGGAAACAGCAAAAAACTGATCCGGGCAGGAGGAAAAACTACCCTCTTGCATCAAATATTTCAGCGGCTCGGCATAACGCCGGATGAAGTTTATGCAAAGCCTGCTGGAGTGCGGGCGTTCATGTTCGCATCAATGAGAATACGTCTTGAAGATGACGAGAAAGGAGGAAGAGCGGGTGGCGACTAAGGTTATTAAGATCGAGATCCCCATAGAGACTAAAGACAACACTGGTCAGGTTGTCGATAGTATATCAGAGAAGATGGAAGGCCTTGACTCTGCGGCGAAAAAGGCGCAGAAGAGTATGGAAAATACTGTGAACAGCGCAAATAAAGCTGCGAAAGGTTTTGAAAATGCCTCTAAGAGCGTCTCCGGGTTTGAGAAATCGGTCGGGAGTGGTTTTGATGCGGCTTCTAAAAAGGCGTCTGGTTTTGAGAAGTCTGTAAACCAGACGAAGAAATCACTTCTTGCGATGCTCAAAGAGAAGTATCAGATTCTTCTTGAAGCGAAGGATCGGATTACACCGACTGTGAAGCAAGCAATAACCTATGTGAAAAGCCTGACCTCAAAAGCGTGGAAGGTTACGCTTAAAGCGGTAGACCTCGTGACATCCCCCGTCAGGAGGGTGTTCGGGTTACTGCAAAGCCCGCTTGTGGCGGCCGGAGTCACGATATCTGCCGGCGCCGGTATTGCGGATACGGTTAAGACATATGCGGATTTTGAAGCTGCAATGTCAGAAGTCAAGGCAATATCAGGCGCTACAAGCGAGGAATTTGCTCAGCTGACTGAAAAGGCGAATCAGATGGGAGCTGTCACGAAGTTTACTGCTTCTGAATCGGCAGAAGCTTTTAAGTACATGGCTCAGGCAGGCTGGGACGCAAAAGAGATGATGGACGGTATCGAAGGTCTTATGTCCCTGGCGGCCGCCTCTGGAGAAGATCTTGGAACTACGTCCGATATTGTAACGGACGCATTGACGGCATTTGGAATGGCGGCGAAGGACAGCGGACGGTTTGCTGATGTTATGGCTATGGCTGCCAATGCAACGAATACCGATGTCGCAAAAATGGGCGACACATTCAAATACGTTGCACCGGTTGCCGGAGCCCTTGGATACAGCATAGAGGACACAGCGGTAGCGATCGGTCTTATGGCAAACAATGGTATTAAAGCATCGCAAGCGGGCACCAGTTTGAGAAGCCTGCTCACCAATCTTACCCATCCTGTTGGTCAGGCTGAGGATGCAATCAACGACCTCGGTATCAGCATAACAAATGCTGATGGATCAGTTAAGCCATTATCACAGACCCTTCAGGAATTAAGATCGAAATTCAGCGCATTATCTGAGGCGGAGAGAGCCCAGTACGCTGCGATGCTGGCCGGACAGGAAGGCATGAGCGGTCTTCTTGCTATCGTAAATGCATCCGAGCAGGATTTCGCAAGCCTTACAGATCAGATCAACAACAGCTCCGGAGCAGCGGAGGAAATGGCAGATATCATGATGGATAATCTGGCCGGAAAATTTGAGCTGTTCACGGGATCGCTTGACTCGATGAAGCTATCACTCGGAGAGAAATTTAAGCCTTATCTGATTGAAGCTCTTGACTGGCTTACAAATAAGGTTCCGGATGTTGAAAATGCCCTTCTTACAGCGATGAACTCATTTGATCGTTTTGTTGAGAAAACAAAAGCGAAGATAGATGAATTTACGGCAACAGATAAATGGCAGAATGCGGATTTGTTCGGGAAAATTGGTATTGCATGGGATGAATTGGTGGCAGAACCGTTTTCTGACTGGTGGAACGGGTCCGGAAAGGCAAAATTTGCTGGATTTGCAAGAGATATAGGAACTGGGATTGGAAGCGGGATTTCGGCAGGAATCATGGCGCTTCTCGGAATCGACGTATCATCCGTGGTTGATGAGGGAACAAGTATCGGAAGACAGTTTGCAGAGGGGTTATCTGAGGGAATGAGCGGAGTAAGCCTGACTTCTACGCTTGGAACGCTCATTACCGGAGCTTTCTCAAGCGCAGGAAAGTTATTGCCGGGAGGTCGGGCACCTGACCTTACATCACTTTTATCCGCTGTGGCAATCGCAAAGATAGGAGGTCCTCTTATTTCTGCCGGCGGAAGCATATTTAAAGCCGGAAAAACTATTTTTGGCGGCAAAGACATCATTGGCAGCGCTGCTAAAGGGACTGGATTAAAAGGATTAGGAGCGTCTGCGGGCATGATAGGTCTGCAACTTGGATCCGGAGCTACAAGTGGGGCCGGACTAATTGCAGCCGGAGCTGGAGCGACTGCCGGGGGCATTGTTGGAGGCGCAACGCTGATAAGCGGCGGTATGGATGCCTTCGATGCGTACAATTCCTACAAATCCGGAAACAAGGAAGCTGCCAAGGCGCAGGGCACGTCTGCTGGGTTGAAGGTTGGAGGCGTAGCGGCCGGAGCAGCGGCCGGAGCAGCGATAGGATCGGTAGTTCCGGTTCTCGGAACTGCGGTTGGAGCTTTGATCGGAGCTGGTATCGGAGGACTTGCTGGTTGGTTTGCCGGAGACAAGGTAAAAGAGGATTACGAGGAAGCTGCGGCAGCGGCGGAAAATCTGGAGCAGAAAAGCAGATATGCCCTAGAAGGTGCAAAATTTGACAGTCAAGAACTGAAAGAAGCTTTTGACGATACGAATGTATCTGCAGAGCAGTTCGGCGCCATGATGCAGGAAGCGACATCGAATAAGATCCGGGATAGCTTCGGGGATATAAAGCTGTCTATGCAGGAAATCCAGGAAGCTGCGAAACAGATCGTGTTTGCGGATCAGGCAGAGGCGCTGAACAAATTCTCCGCAGCAGCAGAGACCGCAGACAGTTCTCTTGCTACTCTGCAAAGTTCGTTCCAGACGATGGACAAGTTGAACTGGAAGGCATCGCTCGGCATGAAGCTTGATGAAGGCGATATATCGGAATATATTTCGGCTGTTGATTCCATGATCGAAAGCTCGAAGCAGTACCTCGAAGACAAGCACTATGAGGCGACAGCGGCTATAGATCTTCTGGTTGAGCCGGGAAATGAAACTGATATGACAACAGGGCTAAATCAGATGTATTCGGATCTGCAGTCTAAGATTGAGACTCTTGGCGGCGATCTGAAAGCAAAGGTCAATGTAGCGCTGGAAGATGGAGTGATCACGCTTGATGAGCAGGCAGAAATCACGAATTTGCAGAACCAGATTGCCGACATCACGAACCAGATCAGCCAGGCGGAAACGGAAGCGAGTTTCCAGAGCTTAAAAATTAAATACTCCGGAGCATCGCTGGACGCTGACTCTTTCGCTTCTTTGGTATCTGAAATTCAGGCAAACGTGGAGGAAGCGGCATCACAATATGATGAGGCTTTGCAGGTTTCGCTGACAAACCTAAATCTCCAGCTTCAGAATGGGGCGATTTCTCAGGAACAGTTCGATGAACAATTGCAGGCGCTCACAGAAGGGTATCAGGCAAAGATCACGGATCTGTCTGTCAGAGTGGAAAGCTTTGAACTGCAGTCGATTGCAGATGCATTCGGTAGCGAATTGGATGGGATACTTCCGGATCTTGAAGGATCCGTTGCGGAGCGGCTCGGAACTGCAATGCATAATGCTATGTCAAACGGTGTGGATGTGGAAAACTGGGATTTGGCCACGGCAACAGAGTGGCTTGATCTGGATGGACTTTCGGCGGAGACACAGGCAGCCATCACCGAGATGATGAGTCAGGTTGCGGCCTCTATGCCGGATCAGATGACATCTGCGCTTGAAGGAAGCGGCGTCGATATGAGCGAGAGCGTTAACAACATGGTGAAGAGCGGAATAGAAAATGCGGATTTCACAGACGCAGGGTCCGTCATGACGCAAAAGCTTGGAGAGTCGTTAGGCTCAACCGATATGTCTGAATCAGCTACGGGGCTTCAGGAGGGATTGCAATCATCCCTTATGGCGTCGGTGGAGAATGTAGATCTTACGGATGCCGGGGTTCTTATGAATCAAAAACTCGGAGAAGCCATGTCCTCCGTGGATATGGCCGAGTCTAATGCAGGGCTTCAGGAAGGGTTACAGAGCTCACTGACGGCCTCTTTGGAAAATATTGACCTTACAGAGGTCGGCGGGATGATGAACCAGAAGCTTGGAGAGGCTTTGGCATCGGTAGATATGTCTGAATCAGGCGCCGGACTGCAGGAGGGGATCCAGAACTCATTAACCGCTGCGCTCGAAGGAATAGACCTCTCGGAAAGCGCACAGATGATCAATACTTCTATTGTAACGGCTCTGTCATCGACTGAAGGTATCGATATGAGTGGTTTTACCGCCGCTTTGCAGAGCAGTATAACGTCATCGATTGATGGCTTGGATTATTCCGGCGTCACAACCGCTGTTGGAACCGGCATCTCAAATGCAATTACCGCAACCATGGGAACAATTCAAGGATCGATCACGAGCTTATATTCTTCGGTCGGGGCTGCGATCAACAGCGCATTTGCCGCAGGGTTTACTACCACGACCACGGTAACGATCACTGTTAATTATAAGCTTGCGAACCCATCTGCGACAATCAGTTTCAGCGGTGGTGGAAGTGGAACGGCCACGGTGAGCGGAAGCATATCATCCAATGCAAACGGCGGCTTTGCTTATGGTCCGGAGCTTACATGGTGGGGCGAGGACGGACCAGAGGTGATCATCCCGCTCGGAAGCAAGAGAAGACAAAGAGGTTTGGAACTGTGGGCACAGGCCGGAGAAATGCTTGGAGTTGGAAAGCATGCTGATGGCGGCTTTATCGGTTCGGGGGCGTCTTCCAATAAAAATATATGGGAGAACACAGAAATACCCGCAGAGCCGATATCAGAAAGCGACAGAGGCACTTCCGATATTTCAACTGTCATTGACAGCGAGAAAAATACGGACACGAAAGAGGTTAGCCTTAGCGTTACTGTAAATCCGCAGTTCGTGATCTCATCAACAAGTCAAAGGGAAGATGATATCCTTCAAATCATTAAGACACATATGAAAGAGCTGGCAGACGATCTCGGAGGCGAGCTTGCTGACCGCCTTGGCGAGGTCTTTTCAAATATGCCGGTAAGTAGTTAAGGGAGGCGCTTTATGGATGTTAGTTTAACTGAAGTTGAAAACGGTAAGAGTAAATTTATCTTTCCGAGCCTCCCTGAGGAGGTAAGCGGAAGAAATCGGACGAATTATCAGTCCTACGATATCCTGTCTTATGGAGAGGTGAAAATCCCCAAAGGAATGAAGCTTACAGAGATTTCGTTCGAGGGGATTTTTTTCGGAGAGGCGAAAAAAAACGAGTCCATTGTGAAACAATGGATTAAGCCGGCAGAATGCGAAAAAATTCTGAAAAACTGGCAGGAAAAAGGGACCGTGCTACGGTTGATGGTTACTGAAACCAACATCAATATTGATGTTACTATCAGTGATTTTGAATGTACAGATTATGGCGGTTACGGAAACAAGAAGTATTCGCTGGAGTTTGTGCAGTACCGGTCCCTGAAGGTTTATACAACGGACGAACTCAAGATTGTAAAGTTCGTTAAGAAGACGGTGACAAGGCCTGCGGCCGCAGCTCCCAAAAACAAGGGCAGCTATACCGTGAAATCAGGCGACAATCTATGGTCGATCGCAAGGAAGTTCTATGGCGGCTCCGGATCCACTTGGACAAAAATATATAGTGCGAACAAGTCAACGATAGAATCCACTGCGAGAAGATACGGGAGATCAAGTAGCGATAATGGACACTGGATTTACCCGGGGACCGTGTTGGTTATCCCGAATTAGGAAGGGGGGCGGTATAATGATAGATCTATCCAAAGTGCAATACCGCTTCGTTATTATGGACGAAAAGGGAAATCAATACAATATAAAAGATTATGTAGAAAATCTCGGGTGGGAGCAAGGCGAAGACGAACTCTCCACCCGAATTTCATTTACAACAAAAAACGAAAAGTCATCAAAGGAAGTGTTTTCGGATATAGCGAAGCTTGGGTGCTTAGTCGGGATATTCGCTTCTGACGGAGTCACCGACGACGAAGTGGCAAGGGGAAACATTATAGACTGGAAGCCATCGTATTCTTCGGATTCATATAAGTTTGACGGCAAATGCTATGACAATTTATATAATCTGCAGGAAAGCCAGGACAATATATACTATCCCGCCGGTACCGGTACAAAATCTGCTGTAACGAAGATCTTTGATGA
>UMHN01021910.1_pt1 | contig 8739 bp, 9 predicted proteins | sample 1965541 | NCBI WGS metagenome assembly UMHN01 (sample SAMEA4836099, study PRJEB28245) | human gut metagenome | biome: gut microbiome; material: fecal sample | place: Denmark | collected 2008
AGTTGAGCAGGAAGTCGTAGCGTCCGCCCCGGTAATACTGCCGGAGCGTGGTCAGCAGGTTGTCGATGTTGAAGTCCGACTTCTCCACCTTGATGTAGCGCTCCTCCATCTCCTTGCGGTACACGTCCCGCAGGTACTCGTAGAACGTGTTGAACGACGGCACGATGTTACTGTCCTGCTGGATTTTCAGGATATAGGCATTTACCGCGCTTCCCAGTTCCGCCGATTCCGTTTTCGTGGCGGGCTCGTTCTCGCTTTTCCACAGCGTCAGCAGCAGTGTCTTGATACTGTCCTTCTTCTCCACGTCAAACACCCCGTCGTCCGTGTAGAACGGGTTGAACGAGATGGGCTTCTCCTCCGTGTAGGTGAAGTAGATGCCGTCCTGCCCGTGCGTGCGGCGGTGTATCATCTCGCACAGTCCCTGATAGGAGTTTCCCGTGTCCACCAGCACCACGTGCGTGCCCTGTTCATAATATTGTCTGACCAGATGATTCATGAAGAACGACTTCCCGCTGCCGCTCGGTCCCAGCACGAACTTGTTGCGGTTGGTGATGATGCCGCGCTTCATCGGCAGGTCGGAGATGTCGATGTGCAGGGGCTTGCCGCTGATGCGGTCCGCCATGCGGATGCCGAAAGCCGAGGGCGAGTCCCGGTAGTTGGTCTCGCCTGTAAAGAGGCATACCGCCTGCTCGATGAACGTGTGGAACGATTCTTCCGCCGGGAAGTCCGCCGCATTGCCCGGTATGCCCGCCCAGAACAGCGTCGGGCAGTCTGTCGTGTTGTGACGCGGCACACAGCCCATCGAAGCCAGCTGGCTCCCCACGTCGTTCCGTATCCGTTTCAGTTCCTCCCCGTCGTCGCTCCACGCCATCACGTTGCAGTGGGCGCGGACGGATTTCAGCCCCTGCGAGTGAGCCTCGTTCAGGTATTCCTCGATCCACTCGCAGTTGATGGCGTTCTGGCGGCTGTACCGCGAGAGCGACTGCATGTTCCTCGCCGACTTTTCGAAGCGGCGCAGTTCCTCGTCGCTGTTGCCGACAAACACGTACTGGTTGTAGATGTGGTTGCAGGGAAGCAGCAGTCCCAGCGGGGCGGCGAAGGACAGGCGGCAGTCCGAGCGGTCGGTGGAAAGACGCTCGTAGCGGTAATCCGTTTCCACCGCGGCCGGCAGGTCTTCCGTATCCGAGAGCGTGTGCAGGCACAGGCGGTTGCTGCCCACCCGCATCTCCTCCGCGCTCATGGCGATGTCCTCCAGACAGTCCGTGTCGCCGGGTGACAGGGCGAGGTATCTGCCTACGATGCCCGTTTCCTTCTCCGTGCCGGCAAGCTCGTCATCGGAGAGCCGGCGCAGCCGGATGTGCCCCGAATCGTTCAGGATGCGGGCGAACTGTTCCACCGCCTCCATAAATTTCACCGCCGTTTCCTTGTCCCGTATCTCTTTCGGGACGATGTGTCCCCGGCACAGCGTGCTCCAGTTGCTCTGCCGCCTCATGCGCTCCCTCGTCGTCTTGGTCAGGAACAGGTAGCATCGGTGATTGAGGAAGGAACGCTCGTTGAAGTGCATCCCGTTGCTCCGCGCGAGGAAGCCCGTGCCCGTCTTCTGCCAGTCGGGGCGGTATTCCTCCTTTACATACCAGTCCTGCTTGTGCAGCACCGAGTAGTCGGGCAGCACCTTTATTGCCTTGCACCACGTGGCGTGGATGCCCTCGTATTCATCCGCCGTCACGGTATAGACTTCCGGCAGCTCCACCTCGAAGGCGGCGGTGATGTCCGCGTCCTTCGAGATGATGCAGCCGTGTTCCACCGCCAGCAGCGGGAAACGGCTTTCCAGCGTGGTCGCTTTCATTACGTTTCTCATGTTTTTCCTCCTTTCTTTTTCCGTCTCAACAGATGGGACACCCGTCTGCGGTGGAGCAGGTAGCGGGGGCGCATCCGTGCAGCGCCCAGCTTCATCAGCCCGTGCTGGCCGTACTTCGCGTTCAGCCGGAACGTGAGCCACACGACGGCGGAAGCCGCCGTGATGCCGAAGCCTATGCAGACCCACTGCCCCGCGCCCGCCATGTACAGGATGACAAACAGGATGAAGGCGGCGAGCAGCCCGCCTGCGAACAGGAACAGGTATTGCGCCTTCAGCCCCTTGAACTCCACCGGACGACCGATGCCCTTGTTTACCGGGTATTTTTCGCGCTTAGCGCTCAACAACTCGTCAGTCATTGTCCTTATACCTTATTATATATGTATTGGAAATGCCTGTTTAGAGGAAGAACGAGCGTAGGATGGTCGCACTCACTATCAGGAAGATGCAGGCTCCGAACCAGCTTGCGGCGGTCTTGCTCGTGTCCGGGTCGCCCGACGAGAACTTCCCGTACACCTTGATGCCCCCGATAAGGCCCACCACCGCGCCGATGGCGTAGATGAGTTTCGTCGCTGGGTCGAAATACGATGTCACCATGCTGGTGGCTTCGGTGATGCCCGCCATGCCGTTGCCCTGAGCGAAGGCGGAGATGTTGGCAGCCAGCAGAAGGGCTGCGAGGATGAACTGTTTCTTTTTCGATGTCATTGTCATAATCTTTTTTCGTTTTTGTGCCTCCGGGTCGGATATTCCCTTCGGTGGTTGATACTTTTTTAATTCTTGCGGCTTCGGATAAAGCCGGCTTCCGGATTTAGTGGATTCGGTGGCAAGCCGTCTTTCAGCCGTAGTCGATTTTCTTTTTTCGCATCTTCGTTACGTTTTTTACATTGTTATACATAGTCGCGAATGTTGAAGTTCTCGTATTCCTTCCGTACAGCCGCTTTCATTCTTGTTTTCTTCTCTGCGGGTCGGATGCTTGCAAGATAGGTTTCCACCATTTCAGACACCCTTGCCTCGTACCGGGCATTGTTGCGCCGGAACATGTCGTAGAACTCCGTCCCTTCCAGCTCGTGGAATACCTTGCCTGCCTGTAGGATGTCGGCTTTCCCTGCTTTCGGGTCCTTCACCGCCCTTGCCGCACGGTCGATTTCGTCAAAGGTATTTCCGCCTGCCTGTGGCTGCTCCCCGTCAAACTCCCCGTCCGTGTCGTGGACGCGGTTGTCCCTGAAAACCTCGTCCAGTTCTTCATCGGGCACTTGGCGCGAGGGCTTTGTTTCCACCGAGTGGCTGCCGGAGGTTTCCATTTCGTCGGCAAAGGTAACGTCCTTCTCGTCCACCGCCTCGCTTTGCATTTCCGTGGCAGCATTTGGCGTCGGAGTGGCAGTTTGTGGCTTCGTTTCCGGCATCCTGAACCTGCTCTTGCCCATAATCTCGTCCGGCGGTCTTTGATGCGCATTTCCGGCATCCTCCCTGTTGTCCGCCTTCCGTGCCTCCTTGCGTTCCCATGTCAGGTAGAACAGAATCCACAGGTTGCACGCCATCATCAGGATTAACAGCAGCGTCACCATCGGCTTATCGTTATCTGTTCGACAACATCGTGGCTTTTCTTCCTGTACAGGTTCTCCAGCTCCGTACTGTGGCGTTCAAGGTGTTCGGTGACGATGCGGTCTATATAGCCGGATATGGTCGTCCCGTTTTCTCCCGCCATGCCCACTATGCGCCTGACCGCCTCGTGGTTCTCCCGGCTGATGTACACCGCCTTCTGCGCGGTGCCTTCCGGCTTGCGTCCGTTAAGGTACTTGCCCTTATAGGTTTCCTCTCTCTGCTTTCTTCTGAAAATGTGGATGTTCAGTTTCATTTCGTCTTTATTTTTTATGTGATACAATGTTTTCTTCAAATCAGGTTGTCCCTGTTGCGGCGGTACAGGTCGTTGATTTCGTCCTTGTTCTCCTCAAAGTGGCGCATCAGCACCGTGTCGATGTAGCCGCCCACGGTTATTTCCTTGTCGGCGATGGTGTTCACTATCTTGGAAACGATGCCGTGCGCCTCCTTGCTGATGTACACGCAGTGCCGGAGCTTCACCTCGTTCCGTTTGAGGAAGGTCGAGCCGTAGTCCGGCTTCTTTCTTTTCGCGGGTTCGCTCCGTGCTTTCGCTTCCGTGGGCTGTACCGCATCTTCCGGTGCGTTGCCGGCATCGGGTTCGTCCGTTCCTTCCCTTGCCGGAGGTCCGCCCATCTGACGGGATTTTCCTATGGAGGCAAGCAGCAGGCTCTCGTCTATGCCCTCCGTATTCAGCTTTCGGCTTGCCATAAGATTCACCCGTTGATGATGGAACATATCTCTTCCGACAGCTCGCGGATACGGCTTCCTTTAAGCATGGAGGTGTCCGGCGGCAGGATGGTCGAGCGGAAGACCGACTTGCGGTCGTTCGACGGCTCGCGGCGGAAACGCTTGCTGTCGGGCAGCCTCGTGTCAAGGACACGGAAGTTGTTTTCGGCGAACAGTTTGCCGTACAGGTCGTACAGCCCGGTTTTCTCCCGTCCGTCCACCATCGTCCAGAACAGGGAGATGTCCTTTGTCTTGGCAAGCCCGGTGGTGACGAGGTTGTCGTTGAACATCATTACGAACTGCAACGCGCTTTCCACCACGAAGCGGTCGGCGCTGACGGGCGTGAAGATGTAGTCCATCTGCGACAGCGTCTTTATCACCCCGTCGCTTTTCAGCGTGCCCGGCAGGTCGAAGAACACGATTTCCGGCCGGTACCCTTTCTCCGAGAGCAGGCTGTCCGCATCGTCCAACGCTTGCACGGCGTTGCTTCGGATGATGGGGAATCCCTTGCGTCCCGACTTGCGGAAATGTTCATAAGCGACGGCCTTCAGGCTGTCGTTCTTTTCGATGAGTGCCGTTTCCTTGTCGCGCAGCCCGGCGATGCTGTGCTGCGGCTCGTCGCAGTCTATCACGGCGACGTCAATCCCCATCACGTTGTGGATATAGTTGGCTACGAGCGCGGTGACGGTCGATTTGCCGACCCCACCTTTCTGTGTTGCGAATGCAACGAATGTTTCCTTGTTCATTTTTCTGTATGTTTTAATCGTTGTTGGTTTATGACTGTGGCGGTGTGTTTCCCCGCCTGTTCGTTTCTCCGCTTCCTCATATATGCGCAGACGCACTTTCTTGCATACCCGCATTTTTACGGAGGTCTTGGTTTGGTTCCCCACCGGTGTGCTGTCGTACGCCGATACGTCAATACGTCAGCACGTATGTACGTCAATGCATCAGTACGTATGTATGTCAGTACATCAGCGGAGCGGTGTGTCTGTCCGTCCGTGCGGACTTGCCTTTTCAAATGTCTGTTTCCATCCATGTTCATTTATTTGCCTTGTTGCTTCATCGTTTCTGTCCGCAAAGGAATATACAAATCCGCCGGTCTGTATCGTTTCCCCCTTGCGTGGCAGCATTTGGCTTCGTTCCGGTAGCTTGTGGCGTTCTTCAGCCCCTTCCTGGCTCGTTTTTCCCCCGTATCTTTGCACCCAAGCGGCAGGGCAACGTTCCCGATGCGCACACCGCACCCCGGTTCCGTCCTTCTTTTGGGCAGCTGGGAGGTATCGGTCGCCCGATACCTTTGGGGTTGGTAACAGGCAGGTCTATCCCCAATCCGGCGTGTACGGATTCTTGTGTCCTTAAAGACACAGCAAGGTGTCCTTTGAGTTACTCAAAGGGTTTCCGGTTACTCCCGGAAACGACCTTGCCCCTTGCGGGGGAGGGCTTCCCCTCCGAAGTCGGGAAGCCTGTTTCCTACCTGCGGTATGCGTGCCGGAAGCTGCGCTTGTGCCGTGAAACGAACCACTAAATCCATAATAAAGATGAACAGGAAAAAGAACGTGGATGAAGCGTCCCTCAAATGGGGGCGGCATCCGAAAGAGAGCCGCAAGTCGCACTGCGTGATGGTGCGCTTCGACAATGAGGAATGGCAGAAGTTTCTTGCCATGTATGAGAAATCCGGCGTGTACGCGAGGGCGGTGTTCCTGAAAGCGCACTTCTTCGGACAGCCCTTCCGTGTGCTGGTCACGGACAGGACGCTACTGGACTACTACACGAAGCTTTCCGCTTTCCATGCGCAGTACCGCATGGTGGGCAACAACTACAACCAGACGGTCAGGGAGCTTCGCTGCCATTTCTCGGAAAAGAAGGCGATGGCATTGCTCTACCGTCTGGAAAAATGCACGGAGGAACTGGTCGCTCTGACGCGGCAGGTCGTGGAACTTTCAAGGGAGTTTGAGGAGAGATGGTCGCGAAGATAAGCATGGGGACATCGTTGTACGGCGCACTCGCCTACAACGGTCTGAAGGTGAACGAGGGCGAAGGCAGGCTCCTTGCCGTGAACAGGGTCTTCGACGACGGCAGCGGACGGGTGGACGTGGCACGTGCCGAACAGGATTTCAAGCGGTTCATGCCGGAGCAGGTGCGCACGCGGAACAAGGTCATCCACATTTCGCTCAATCCGCATCCCGACGACCGCCTGACCGACACGGAGCTGGAACAGCTCGCACGCGAGTATCTCGACAGGCTGGGCTACGGCGACCAGCCTTACCTTGTCTTCAAGCACGAGGACATCAGCCGCCACCACCTGCACATCGTCTCCGTCAATGTGGACGAAAACGGTAGGCGGCTTAACCGTGACTTCATCCACCGCCGCAGCAAGCGCATCACCTCCGAGCTGGAAAAGAAGTACGGGCTGCACCCGGCTGACCGCAGGCAGCACCGTACCGACAATCCGCTCCGCCGGGTGGACGTATCGCAGGGCGACGTGAAGCGGCAGGTATCGAATGTAGCCAAGGCGGTCATGGCAGGTTACAAGTTTCAGACGATGGGCGAATACCGCGCCCTGCTCTCGCTCTACAATGTCACGGTGGAGGAAGCGCACGGCATGGTGGACGGACGCGAGTATCACGGGCTGGTCTATTCTGCCACTGATGATGCCGGTAACAGAACCGGCAACCCTTTCAAGGCTTCCCGCATCGGCAAGTCCGTCGGCTATGAAGCCGTACAGCGCAGGTTTGAATACTCCAAAGGGCAAATCCGCGACAGGCATCTGGCGGAGATAACCCGCAAGACCGTCGCCGCCGCGCTTGCCCGGACGTACTGCCGGGAGGAGTTTGTCGCCCTGCTCAAAGCGAAAGGCGTGGATGTGGTGTTCCGCCACACCGACGAAGGACGCATCTACGGGGCAACCTTCATTGACCACCGCACGGGCTGCGTTCTCAACGGCTCGCGCTTGGACAAGGAGTTTTCTGCCAATGCCTTGCAGGAACATTTCACCCTGCCTTATGCCGGTACTCCGCCCATGCCTTTCACTGTTACGGTGGACGGGCAGCAACCCGAAGACCGTCCCGTCGTGGAGCACGACGGAGGATATTCCTCCGGTTTGGGCTTGCTCGGCGGTGACACTTCGGGCGCACAGGCGGAGGAAGCCGCTTTCGAGCGTGACCTCAAACGCAGACGGAAGAAACGCCGCAAAGGGCTGGGGTTATGATTTATTTTACCGACAACTTAAAAACAGAAACAGATTATGTCACAACAGGAAGACGATTTGAGGGCACTGGCGAAAATCATGGACTTTCTCCGTGCCGTGAGCATTATTCTGGTGGTCATCCACCTCTACTGGTATTGTTATGAAGCCATAAGGCTGTGGGGCATCGGCATAGGTGTCGTGGACAGGGTGCTGATGAACTTCGACCGCACCGCAGGGCTGTTCCATCATATCCTCTACACAAAGTTCTTTGCTCTTCTGCTGCTCGCGCTCTCGTGCCTCGGCACGAAGGGCGTCAAGGAGGAGAAAATCACTTGGCGCAGGATTTGGACGGTGCTTGCCGCCGGGCTTGTGCTGTTCTTTCTTAACTGGTGGATATTGTCCCTGCCGCTCCCGGTGGAGGCGGTCACCGGTTTCTACACCGCTTCGATGGCGGCGGGCTATGTCTGCCTGCTCATGGCGGGCACATGGATGAGCCGCCTCTTGCGCACCAACCTCATGGAAGACGTGTTCAATGTCGAGAACGAGAGTTTCATGCAGGAAACCCGCCTCATGGAGAACGAGTATTCCGTCAATCTGCCCACCCGCTTTTACTATAAGAAGAAGTGGAACGACGGATTTATCAACGTGGTAAACCCGTTCCGTGCTTCCATCGTGCTGGGTACGCCGGGCAGCGGCAAGTCGTATGCCGTGGTAAATTCCTTCATAAAGCAGCAGATTGAGAAAGGTTTTAGTCAATATATCTATGACTTTAAATATCCCGACCTTTCCACCATCGCCTACAACCATCTGTTGAACCACCCGGACGGGTACAGGGTCAAGCCGAAGTTCTATGTAATCAATTTCGACGACCCGCGCCGCTCGCACCGCTGTAATCCCATACGCCCGGATTTCATGGAGGACATCACCGATGCCTACGAGAGTGCCTATACCATTATGCTCAATTTGAACAAGACTTGGGTGCAGAAACAAGGGGATTTCTTCGTGGAGTCGCCGATTATCCTGTTCGCCGCAGTGATATGGTTTTTGCGCATCTATCAGGACGGAAAGTATTGTACCTTTCCCCATGCCATCGAACTGCTCAACCGCCGTTACGAGGACGTGTTTCCCATTCTGACCAGCTACCCCGAACTGGAGAACTACCTTTCCCCGTTCATGGACGCATGGCAGGGCGGAGCGATGGAACAGCTCGCCGGACAGATAGCCTCGGCGAAGATTCCGCTCTCGCGCATGATTTCCCCGCAGCTTTACTGGGTCATGTCCGACAGCGAGTTCACGCTCGATATCAACAACCCCGACGAGCCGAAAATCCTTTGCGTGGGCAACAATCCCGACCGCCAGAACATCTACGGGGCGG
>UMHN01018920.1_pt1 | contig 8605 bp, 10 predicted proteins | sample 1965541 | NCBI WGS metagenome assembly UMHN01 (sample SAMEA4836099, study PRJEB28245) | human gut metagenome | biome: gut microbiome; material: fecal sample | place: Denmark | collected 2008
AGAGTACAAAACGAAGTTTTGTGCGATGGGTGTATTTCGCTCTGCGAGGCTTAGCCCTCGCTCAAACGCATGAGGGCTGATAAAGAAATTTGTCTTAAGCTCAAAAAAAAAAGAAAAAGCCACATACCTTCGAAAAGATATATGGCTTCAACTAAGCTAATAACTATATTCAATTGGCTACAATTTGTGCCGTTTCCGGCACCACTTGTTTCTTCTGTAATTGCGGCTACAATTACTTCCAGAAATGATGCTACAACACATCCATCTGTAAAAGTTCTATAGCCAGCTGCTATCAATCACCACAGAAACTGAAATCAAGTAACTCGTTTAATTCCGGCTCCATCTCATACTTCCTAACATACTTCTCCGTGTAATTCTGATTGTCACAAGCAACTCCACTAGCTACAGTTTCTTGTTTTTGTCCTTGCTCCGGAACCTGTACTGTTGCAGCTCCCTGTCCGGGTTGCTGCATTCCCATCATTTGTGGCAAAGGAATCTGAGCTTGCATCTGTTGTTGCATAGGCACTATTCCTTGCAAGCCCAACACAGATAAAAGAGACTGTTGCTGCATCATATACATACCCGAAAGCCCTGGTAGATTATCAAGCACCTTTTTCTCCACCGCCTCCACAATTCCTTTCACAAAAGCATCTTCCTTTTCCATTGATTCCAGATAAGGGTCCTGCTTGGTGGCAAGATGCCTTGCGTAGTAGTCATTGATAGCTGCAATTACAAATTCATTTTGGGAACGGAAGTCCTCCTTCACTTCCTTAGAGTGAAGGATTCCCCACGCCTGTCGTTCCGCCTCTTTTTCCTCATTAAATCGGAAATTATGGTTCTTTACAGCCATTTAATCACCTACTTTCGCATCTTTTGACGAAGCATCATATAACAGAAGTATTCGTACCCCTTGGCATTGGCACAGATATCATGGTTAAAAGTGATTCTGTCCGGATTGTACTTTCCAAACATCTCAACCATCTTGGCACCGCCACCTATAACATACAGCTTCATCAAATCCTCGTTATATTCATAATCACGAAGTTTTTCAAAAATCTCCTTTACATACTGCTCTGCAATCTCTTTTACCATATTCAGATACTTATTATTCACATCAATTTCTCCATATTGCAGAAACTGGCTGATAATCTCATCCGGCAGCTTCACTCCGGTTTGGTTCATAATGTGGTTCTGAATACGGATAAAACACTGATTTACACCAAGCTTTTCCGTCCAAGACTTGCTTTCAATCGGTCTGCCGTTATTCAGATACATCACATTCATAGTACCATTTCCGATATCCGCCAGCAGGTTCATTCCCTTAAAATCCCTCAAATTCTCAGCAACTGCCGCATAGCCCTGAGGCATAACCGTACAATCCGCAATTTCAATCAAATAGCTCATCTTCTTGTATTTCAGGGAAACACATCTTTCTCCGGTCAGATACTTCTTAAAGCTCTCCCTCTGTGCCTGTATCCACTTCAAGGGAAGTCCCACTGCCAGATGAATCCTTGCCTCTGTAAGACTTCTTGCTTCCAGCTCCTTTGCAATAGCTGCAAGAGTCATGATATAAGTATCATCATCCTCCTGCTTGTCTGCAACAAAGCCCTTGTGACCTTCGCCAATAATATAATAAGTACCATCGTATTCGATATACTCCTTACTCAGCACCGGCTCGCTGTCACACTTCACAATTCCCGTAGGAAATACTCTGTGGGCGGTTTTCACATTACCATAACCATTATCAACGCCCAAAATAATAGTTCCGTTCATATTGTATTCTCTAATCTCTCTCATAATAAAATCCTCCAAATTCTAATGATACTTGCGAACAATGTCGCTTAACACGACCTCTTCCGCCATTTGTTTTGCCTGTTCCCGAAGCCTCCACATTTCCATTGTGGAAGCTGAATTTTGTGGCTTATGCTTTGCCAAATACTGATTCATGATTCCCTCCAGCAACTCATAAACTTCTTCATTTACCTCAAATGCCTTACTATTCAAGGTTCCCATACGAATATGGTGTCTGTACCTATCCGTGTGATTGGTTTTCATATAATCTATCCATAGAAGACCATATTTCCCAGCCCACACATCCGCCTCCTCCAAAACCACAATATTCGGATAAAGCACACCGTCCACCTCTGTATAAGTACCACCCATTGCTTCATAAGTTGATATTTCTCTGCTCATTGCCACTATCTCCATTCCTTTATCTTGCTCTGCCCAGGCTGCTACCAAGGCTCTCCTGCTTGCTGTACTCCTGCTTCTCATACCACTCCTTCAAGAGCTGTTCAATTAAATCCGTCTTTTGCTTAGGTGTATAATCCTTTGGGAAATACTTCGCCAAAGAATCTGCACGAAGCTTTATTTGCTCACGCTGATTTGGCTTTTCTTCCTCCAAAACCATACAAATCGCATTCATATCCAAGGTTCCGTGCTGGCTCATTACCTTTAAGCGACACGCCTGTGATAAGGATGGTGTACACTGCTCCAAATCCATAATGGCATGAAGCTCGTACTGTTCCTCTTCCTTTAGGTAAGAAAGCTCCACAGCCACTGTAAAAGCAATCTTTCCCTCGTCCACCATATTCAGAATCTTAGGGATAAGATTGGTAAGGCGAATATACCTTGAAATCTGTGCACGGCTCTCTCCAACCTGCTTTGCCAACTTTTCATTTGCATAATTGGGATTTGTCTTCCCACCAGTGTTACTTACATTCCAACATCCATTCTCATCTGTGCCACAGGTTATCTCTGCTAGTTGCAAAGTAGGATTTTCATTCTCCAACTTTTTCTCAAGTTGAGAAAAAGTTAAATCCGTCCTCTTCCCCTGCTGTTTCATCGCCTCCAGCTTCATCTTATAAGCAAAAGCCTTCTCACTTGGCTTGATATGCTCCCTCTGCAAATTGCTATCCACCATAGCAATCACAGCCTCATTATCATCCAGTTCCACAATCATTACAGGAACCTCCGAAAGCCCTGCCCATTTACAGGCTGCCTTCCTACGATGTCCAGCAATAATCTCATACCCTTCTCCGTAAGGATTGACACGAACAATTAACGGAACTAGCACTCCCTTATCTTCAATGCTCTTTGCCAGTTCAAACAACGCAGTGTCTTCCACAACATGAAAGGGATGTTCCTTAAAGTCGTGTAAATCACTGATTTTTACATTTCCCAACCTGACACCATGGTCGTCACCCCATGATGGATATATTTCCTTTGTTTCTCTCATTCTCGCATTCCTCCATTCTGAAATCTTAGATATGAAAGCTGACAAAAAAGGAAAGACCGTCTGCTTTCACATCCAAAGATGTTGAAAACAAACGGTCTTGCGACTCTTTTAATATTTAGTTGTTGATGAAAATAATCTCCGAAATAACCTTAATTGTGAACTGTAGATTTTTGTGTCCACTCATACCAGTTCCATAACTACTGAGACTTTAATCTCGTGAGAAATCTCCTTTTTCCGTCCAAAATTGCTCTGTCCAGAAAACTTAAAAACTCTCGCAAAGTGCGTAAACTCAAGGATTTCTACATATCCACCCTTTGTAGACATGTGACGACTTCCACATGTCCCGTCCACGGAAACAGATCCACTCCCCAGGCTTCCCGTGCCCGGTATCCGTTCCTGGCAAATATTTTCAGATCCCTTGCCAGGGTCTCCGGGCCGCAGGAAATGTAAACGACCTTCCTGGGGCCTGCCTCTGCTACAGAGTGAATAAATTCCTCTGTGCTGCCGCTTCGCGGCGGATCCATAAACACCACGTCCAGCTTCTCGCCCTGGGCGGCCATTCTGCTCATAAAACGGCCCGCGTCGTTGCAGTAGAACTCGATGTTTTTTATCTCATTTCTCTTTGCGTTCTGCACGGCGTCCCTGACGGCGTCCTTATTAAGCTCCACTCCAATCACCCGTTTTGCTCTGCCGCTGGCAGTGATTCCAATGGTTCCGATTCCGCAGTAAGCGTCTAACACCGTCTCGCTTCCCGTGAGAGCGGCTAATTCCATGGCCTTATTGTAAAGCTTCTCCGTCTGCACCGGGTTCACCTGATAGAAGGATTTGGAAGAAATTCTGAACCGGTGGCCGCACAGAACGTCCTCGATATACCCCTTTCCAAAGAGCACGTGCTCTTTTTCTCCCAGCACCATGCTGGTACTTCTTCCATTGATATTCTGGATAATCGTCGTAATTTCCGGATGCTTTTCTCTCAGCGCCTTAACAAAATTATTTTTCGACGGAAATACCGGCGATGCAGTCACCAGAACCACCATAATCTCTCCTGTGGCAAAGCCTCTTTTCACCAGCACATGGCGGAGCAGTCCGTAGCCTGTGTCCTCGTCGAAGGTTCTGATCTTAAAGGAGCGGAGCATGGAACGGATGGTTCCGATGATCTCGTCAGCCTTCTCGTCCTCAATCAAACAGGTTTCAATGGGAATCAGGTCGTGGGTTCCCTCTTTATAAACGCCGGAAACGGCGTTGCCCCGGCGGTCATGGCCAAATACGGCATGGACCTTATTTCTGTAATGGTAAGGCTGCTCCATTCCGATCATCTCTTTAACCGGACAGCTTCCAGCCAGAAGCGTTTCCAGCATCTCCCGCTTCTTAGCCAGCTGTTTCTCATAGGAAAGATGGAGGTACTGGCAGGCGCCGCACTTTTTATAAACAGGGCACGCTTCTCCTGTTTTTCCAGTCTCCCGTGCTTTTCCTTTTTCTCTCCTTGGCTGCTCCCTGTTCTTCCTTTCCTGCTTTACCAGCTTCTCCCTTTTTCCGGCTGTCTCTGTTCTTTTGCTTCTGTCTGCCATCTCTGTTCTCTTCCTCCCTTTGTGTGATTGTATTGTTCTTAATTATTTTGCCGTTTTAAACTATTTCTGTATTCCTGTTTTTTATTTCCGTTCAGTTCCTGTGCCGTTTCGGCTATTATAGTCCATCTGGCTGCCGGGCGCAATGAAAAGCCGGACGGTTTCAAGTCAGCTGTTTCAAGTCGGACATAGCATTAGTGTACACTGACGCTATTCTTGCAATTTTCCCTTTTCCCTTTATAATAGCTTATAAAGGAGGATTTTACCGATATGAATACAGACACTGCCGCTTCAAATATCGCAGTCTATTCCGGACGCCCTGTCTCTGAGGAGGGCCGTCTGCCCCGTGAAATTCAGGTCTATGATTTTTTGGATAAGCTCTCCATCCCTTACGAGAGGGCTGACCACCCACAGGCCGATACCATTGAAGCCTGCCGGGATATTGACCAGGCGCTTCAGGTGAATATGTGCAAAAATTTATTTCTGTGCAACGCTCAGGCCTCTGCCTTTTATCTCCTTCTGCTTCCGGGGGATAAGAAGTTCAGGACCTCTGTCTTTTCGAAGCAGATGGGCTGTTCCCGTTTATCGTTCGCAGACGCAGCCCACATGGAAGCGTTTCTCTCCATCTCCCCAGGCTCTGTCAGTGTTCTGGGACTGATGAACGACAAAGAACATTGTGTGAAGCTGGCTATTGACAGAGAGCTTCTCAAGGATCCCTTCCTGGGCTGTCATCCCTGCGTCAACACCTCCAGCCTGAAAATTAAAACCTCTGATATTTTAGAGAAATTTCTTCCGGCTGTGGAGCACGATTTTACATTGGTGGATCTGCCGTAGACGCCTGCGATTGCCGTTTGTCTCTTTTTAAAACCTGTTGTATAATATCATTAGAAGCAATATCTTTAAACATGTGAATCAAAACAGGAGGATGTTCTATGCATTTTGAAGATTTTGAAGCACTTCAGCGCACCCGCGAAAGCTGCCGTGTCTACAGTGACAAGCCGGTCTCCAGAGAACTTCTCACCCATCTGGTAGAGGTGGCCGGTCTCTCTCCCAGTGCCTGCAACTCTCAGCCATGGCGTTTCATTGTAGTGGACGATCCGGAAGTGAAAGGCCGGATGGGGGAAGTTCTGGACGACCGGGGAGTCTGCGGCTGTCCCTGGGCGGATCGTGTTCCCGCCTTTATCGTCATCTGCGAGGAGACAGCCCACTTAAAACCAGCTGTGGAGGCCCAGTACGGATCCCAGCACTTTGCCCAGATGGATATTGGAATGGCCGCCATGTCTCTGTGCTGCGAGGCTTCCTCTCTGGGGCTTGGCACCTGTATGCTTGGAACCATTAACCAGGAGAAGGCCCGCCAGCTGCTGAACGTCCCTGAACACTGCCCGGCCAGGCTGGTGATCGCCGTGGGATACCCGGCTCTGTCCGACGCCCCCAGAAGAAAAACCCGCAAATCTCTGGACGAAATTATCAGCTACAATCAGTGGCAGGCCTAGCGCCTGCAAAACCGGCGTCTGAATATGGACGTCCGCAGGGCCAAAGCAGCGGGCCCCAGGCGTCAGACGCTAATCCACCCCTATGAGAGGAGAAATTGATTATGAAAATCACAAAAGTTACAGCTGTCTACTACAGCGCTGTGGGAAGCACCAAGGCGGTGACAGAAAAAATTGCCGGCCTCATTGCAGAAAAGCTGGGCGTTCCCACCGATTCCTATGACTACACGCTTCCTGACAGCCGGACGAAAACTCAGAACTACGGCCCTTCCGATCTGGTTGTGTTCGGAACCTCCGTATACGCCGGACGCGTTCCCAATAAGCTCCTGCCTGCCGTTCAGAACTGCTTTAAGGCAGACGGCGCTCTGGCTGTGCCGGTTGTCACCTTTGGAAACAGAAATTTTGACAACGGCCTTATCGAGCTTCGCAATGAGCTGGAAAACAACGGCTTCCACACAGTCGCAGGCGCTGGAATCGCCTGCCGCCACGTCTTTTCTGAAAAGCTGGCTCCCGGACGTCCTGATGAGGCGGACTGGGCGGCCATTGAGAAATTTGCCGTCTCTGCAGCCGAAAAGGTGATGAATCTGACAGAAATCCCTGCTCCTGTCTCCGTGAGAGGCGACGATCCGGTAGGCCCTTACTACACCCCTCTCGGCACAGACGGAAAGCCGGCCGTATTCTTAAAGGCAAAGCCACTTACAAAAGCAGGGCTCTGCGACAGCTGCGGCATCTGCGTGAAGGCCTGTCCTATGGGATCCATCGACGCGGCCGATCCGTCCCTGGTGTCCGGCATCTGCATTAAATGTCAGGCCTGTGTGAAAAAATGCCCTGCCGGCGCCAAGTATTTCGACGATCCGGCGTTTTTATCCCATGTGGCCATGCTGGAACAGAACTATACCAGACGGGCAGAGCCGGAGTTCTTCCTCTAGGAAGCGGCTGAGAAAAACGCCTTCAGAAACATCTCATTTCTCCCCGGAATGCAAAACGCTTCCGGGGAGATTTTTATTTTATAGATTCCCGCGGCCTGCGCGCCCCTCTAACAGGCGTTTCAGCTCCCGGTACTCCTCTTTCGTAATCTCCCGGTACTCCCCTGTCTTTAAGGATCCCAGCTCCAGATTCATGATCCGCACCCGTTTTAAGGTTTTTACCCGGTATCCCAGCGCCTCACACATCCGGCGGATCTGGCGGTTTAAGCCCTGGGTTAAAATAATGCGGAAGGATTTCTCGCCTGTCTGCTCTGCCGTACAGGGCCTTGTCACAGTGTCGAGAATCTTTACTCCCTTTCTCATGCGCTCTAAAAACGACGCCGTAATCTCCTTATTAACAGTAACCAGGTATTCTTTTTCGTGCCCGTACCTGCCCTTTAAAATCTGATTGACCAGCTCTCCCTGGTTTGTCATGAGAAGCAGTCCCTCTGAATCCTTGTCAAGTCTTCCCACCGGGTAAACTCTTACCGGATAATTCAGAAATTCCACAATATTTTCCGCCCGATCCTTGTCCGAGGTGGTGCAGACAATGCCCCTGGGCTTATTAACCAGAAGCACCACCGGCCTGTCCTTTCCGGAAATCACCGTTCCGTCTGCCTCCACCTTCTGGCTCGGCTCCACCTTCTGGCCCATGGAAGCGGTCATCCCGTCCACCTTTACCTTTCCCGCCTCAATCAGCCTGTCTGCCTCACGGCGGGAACAGAAACCCGATTCGCTTAAAAACTTATTCAGGCGCACTCCCTCTGTCCCGCTTTTTATTTCCTGTTTTTTACTCTCCACGTCTGCAGTTCTCCCCTGTCTGTTCTCGTTTTCCATTGTTTTCAGCGCAGAGGGATTCTCCCGGAATCCCGTCTTCTGCCTGCGCGTCCTGCCTCTTTCCTGTTCCTTATTTCCTGCCTGCGTCCTGGCTGCGCCCGCTAAGCTCCTTCAGGCCTCTCAGAATTTCCTGCGTCTTTTCTATCATCCGCTGGCAGTCCTTATTTTTATTCCGCTGATCCAGGTACATAAATTCCGGCGCATCGCCCGGCCGCAGCTTTAAATCGCCCCGATAGCGGCTGATCAGCTCTGGAATGCCTGTCACGTCGATTCTAGCCTGCCTGAACATGGTAATTCTGGCCTCCTGCCGGTTGATATTCACCTCCGTCACCCCGGCGCTGTGAGCCAGGGCCTTCACAGAGGCAATCAAAAGCAGATTTTCCACCGGAGCAGGAAGCTCTCCGAACCGGTCAATCAGCTCGTCCTGCATATCCATGTACTCCTCCTCCGACTCGATGGCGGAAATTCTCTTGTAAATATCCAGCTTCTGATATTCATTTTTAATATAAG
>UMHN01048717.1_pt1 | contig 8545 bp, 9 predicted proteins | sample 1965541 | NCBI WGS metagenome assembly UMHN01 (sample SAMEA4836099, study PRJEB28245) | human gut metagenome | biome: gut microbiome; material: fecal sample | place: Denmark | collected 2008
ATAATAAATCTTTTTTAAAATTACGCTGCTATTTTCCTCGATTTGGCTGGGGGATAAGGGATACAGGTATATAAAAAATACCTGTAGTAACCGGATATTTGAATTTAGTAGTTTACACTACTTGACATTTGTCAAGTAGTGTGTCAATATAAATTAGTATTTTGTAATGATATATACTTCACTATTAGAACAGGAGGAAAATGGATAATTTAAAAATTGAAACTGTTACGGAACGATTATTCCCCGAAAAATTTAATGAAAAGCTTACACCCAGCCAAAGATTTTCTGCAGAAGTATGCCAAAGAGCTTTTACGCTGTTACTGCCCACCATAAATAAAAATAAAACAGTACAGCTATTATTCCAATTATCAGACCTGTTACGAAAAACCACATAGGGATTATTCTAAGGTGCTTATGACAAATATCTTTTTTATTTTGCAATTTTCTTATTTTGAATACAAAAAATTCAATAATACTCGATATTAAAAAAATAAAAAATAAATACACAGAAATTTCATAATAATTGCAAGCTGTATTTATAGACATAAAAGGCAAATTATGAAAAACAAGAATGATTAATTGATTGACTATAACAAAATATCCTAAAAAAAGTAGACCCATATACCCTAATAAAGCTATTACATTTAAAGATACATTGTTTTTCAAATTACCTAAATTCATAATATTATTTTACAAAATTCATGAAAGAATTACAAATGACAAAAAAGAAAAAGAGTTTAACTCAATTTTATAACGATGAAATTTATGCAAAGACAAAAAAATACCAGAAGATATATGGATTTGAAATTGGCACAGGTTCACATGATGCCTGGAATAATGAAGCCGATGCTTTTAAGCATACATTTATGCAGGCGGATTTGTCATTGAAATTAAACGTAGGCTTGAGTAAATTAGCCGGTGATTACCATGAGCTTGAAGGAGAACTGAACCATCAACCAAAAGGTGAAAAGAATATGGACCTATGGAATAATGAAATCGGTCGTGAAATCTCAAGAGAAATAAGAAAAGAATATAATCGAATTGAAGTTATTAAACATATCAATTCAGGTAAGATGGACGATATTATTGCTGATAAGATTATGAAAAGAATGAAAAAAGGAGAACTTATCACACACCCGTCAGACCCGAGAAAATACAGAACCCCTGCACAAAAATTTTCTGATGAAATAAAATCACGATATCATCAAATGCAAGAGGAACGTAAAAGAAAATATCCTGTTTTTAGAAAGAGTAATACTTCTCAAAGCAATTCATCAGGTAAAGGTCGCTGGGTAACTATTAACGGCAATCATGTATTCATAGAGGATTAGTTTCTACTAAAAGAGCAGGCATTTTTCATACCTGTTCTTTGGTGTTTTATACATATGCAATTTATACTTTCCTCGATTTCGTTGGGGGATAAGGGTTAACAGTTTTAAAGAACAGTTATGGAGTAACTTAGTAAAAAACAAAGCGTATTTTACTAATCTTTCGTAAAAATAAAGATATTTAAGTAATCAATTAAATGGAATCCTTTCATTAAAGCTCTATAATGCCACAAAGAATCTACCTTACTAAGTTTAGGAAAAAATTTTCGAGTTTGTTTAACTATATGTGCACGTAATTGTAGCCGTTCCTTTATGAGTAATTGTACACATTTAGAACTTTCAAGGTGTAAAGTTGATTTTGAATAAGTGTCTCCTATTATTAAAACTACAAATCGACCTTGTTCTAAATTGCGAATACCTAATTTTACGAATTGTTTGAATGTATTAAAGAATCCTTTCTTATTTGTTATTCTAATGTCCATAAAATCAGGATTTAGCAATAATAATTGAATGTTCTTTTGTCCGATTTCTTCCAATTTACTATTAACTACATCTAGCAATGATTTATCATATTTGTAATTTTCTATCTCAAAATATAATCTGTTTAACTTTATAGCTTCTTCCTCTGCTGATTTAGAATTACCAAATATATTCAAAATTAAATCATTTCTTTTTGTATATAGTCTATAAAGTTGTTCATAGATATTAATTTCATATTCCCAAAAAGAGTTTGTTCTTATATCGTAGTAATTTTTCAAATTTTCTAAATCAATGTCATTGTAGCCTGTTGTTTTCATATTTACCTCATTTTTAGTACGCAAAGTTATTATAAATTGTTTTCTTAAATTACGCTGTTATTTTCCTCGATTTTGCTGGGGGATAAGAGGTACAGACATGTGGATATGCGTAATCCCAATATTGTTAGGGTATTTACCGCAAGTTCAATAAAAGCACTCCTAAAAAACAGCATTACACAAGGCAAATACGGGATTGTCTGCATATCCGATAGGAAAGTTAATTAAACAAACAGGCTCAAACTTATTCAATGCAGCAAATACTGCCTGTTATGGTAGAAAGATAGTAATATCAACAAATTTCTTTTGTAGTCCCTTAAACAGTCCCTTTTTGGACCCAGACGGTTGATTTTTGTTTAAGTGCAAGACGGCAGAAATGCATAAAAAAAGAGCCTTTACGGCTCTTGATTTTATGGAGCGAGAGACGAGGCTCGAACTCGCGACCCCTTCCTTGGCAAGGAAGTGTTCTACCACTGAACTACTCTCGCATTCGGTAATTTTAATTATACATGGCAAATTTTAAATTTCAACTATTTTCTTTGAGACTTAACAAAATTTATCTCATCTGCTTTATTTTTAAGGGTTCCGGCCAATTTCTTTTTTAATATTTCATCAAGCATGGCGCCGATTTTTTTGCCGTCTTGTATCCCCAGCTCTTTTAAATCTTCTCCGTTTGATTCCACTCTAATCTTTATTAATTTTTCAAGATAAATAAGCGGTTCTTTTCGTTTTGTCAAAAGATAATAAATTAGAATAGCTTCCAGACTTTTTTTGTGGAAAAACTGATAAATATCATAATTTGTGTTCATGACACTCAAATTATTTTCGAGCAGCCATTTTTTGTCTGTAAAAACTTTTTTTTCGTTTCGGTTAAAACAAAACGCTTCAATAATATTTTCGTCATTTAAAACTGTACCTAGATACACAAGCCAATCAAACGAGGGGTTGTATTTGTCAATGAGTGATTTGATTTCTAATCCTTTGATATCAGGCTTTTCTCCGTGTATGAGCTTGTAGTTTTTGTTGACAACAAACATATCGTACAGTCTTGCTTTGTTGAGGCAAAAAGAGGATTTCAGCTCTGATTTTATGCGTGTCCAGGAAATATCGTCATGCATTTGTGTGTTTATATATTTTTCCTGAAGCTCTTTTGTGTGCGAGTCTCTGTGCAGATCAAACCTTGCGGCAAATTTTAGCCCGCGGATGATTCTTGAGGGGTCTTCGTTAAAACTGTTGTCGTGGAGCACTCTCAGGGTTTTATTTTTCAAATCATCAACTCCGCCTACATAATCTATCACATCGGCAAAGTTATTTTCGTTTAAAGACATTGCAAGCGAGTTTACGGTAAAATCACGCCTGTAGACATCTTCTTCCAACGAGCAGCCTATCCTGACAACAACCGGCAGATGACCGCGGCGAGGGTAAAATTCCTGTCTTGTGGAAGCAAAATCTATTGTTATATGGTTTTTAAAAAGCGCTTTGACGGTTTTTAGCTCGTTTTGCACCTGTAGAATTTTGCAGTATTTTTTATCAGCAAGTTTGTGGCAGAATTCCACGGCATTGCCCTGCACTGTTATATCAATGTCAAAAACTTTATTGCCCAGAATCAAATCTCTCACAACTCCGCCTATGAGGTATATTTTAAACCCATAATCGCCTGCTGTTTGGGAACAGAGCTCCAGAGCATTTAAAATATCTTTTGAAAGCTGGGCTTTCATCTGCTTTTTTAGGTTAAGAGTTTGCGCCATTTCTTTTTTCTAACGGTTTTTTACATAAATATTTCCGAACACTTTTACAAAAGATTTGTTTTCTTTTTCGAGCTCTTCGATTCTTTGTATCAAAATTTTGTTGTCTGCAATAAGCTCATCAATTTTTTCCAGCATGAGCTTGTTGTCTTTTTTGTATTCACCGAGCTGTACCGCATCTTCTATAAAATCTGTTTTTTTAATAAAATCTGCCACATCATAGGTAATTTTGCGTGCAATAGATTCGGCCAGCACGGCAAGGGTCTGATTTGAGATGTCGAGGGTAACGTTTTTAAGTTCGTTTTCGACTTCTTTATTGACTTCATTAATAATTGAAACCGGCAGCTCCTGCGGTTCTGTATAAATTTCTTGAACAATTTCCTGCACAGGGGGTTCAGGCTGTTCAGTGTCTTCGATTGGCTGTTCGATTTCTTCAATTTTTTGTTCAACTGCTTCAACCGGAGGTTCAACCTCTTCCAGGTGCGGTTCTGACATTTCAACAGCCATGTCAACGGGTTTTATTTCGTCTTTGTCCATGATGTTGATTTCGCATTTGGGTTGTTTGTTTTTTATGCCGCTTCTGATTTTTTCCACAGCCATTTCATCAAAAAATTCTACGCCGTCAGCGTCCTCATAAATTGGCTCTATTTTCCAATTTTTGATAAAAGCTTCGAGGATGAAGTTATCAATAAATAAATCTTCGCTGTTTAAAATTTCTATAATTTTTTCTTTGTTGAACATTGAAACCTCAGCCCTTGTTTACACTTGTATAATAATATATTTCAAACAAAAAAGAAACAGATTGTAACAAATGCGGAAACTTTTTTTTAACACTTGCGTCTAAAAATTTAAGAAGAGAGAAATAAAAAAGAGTTAAGAGGAATTAAGACTATGAATAACCTGACGCATGAATTTGCGTTATGCGATATTGACGTGGACGAAAAATTAATAACACAAACGGTTGAGGATGAATCATCAGAAGAGAATGCGAAAGAGGCGGGCATTGAGACAATAGAGACTTTTAACACCATTGTCAAAAAAAACGATATTTTACAAAACTATCTAAAAGACATTGGCCGTATAAAACTCTTAAAAACATCGCAAGAGCAGGAACTCGGTAAAAAAATCAAAGAAGGCAAATCAAAAGAAGCACAGATTGCCAAGAAAAAACTCGTACAGGCAAATTTGAGGCTTGTGGTGAGCATTGCAAAAAAGTACATTGGCCAGGGTGTGTTGTTTATGGACCTTGTGCAAGAGGGCTCAATGGGTTTGATAAAAGCTGCGGAAAAGTTTGACTACACAAAGGGGTTCAAATTCAGCACTTATGCTACCTGGTGGATAAAGCAGTCTATTGTGAGGGCTATTTCCAATCATTCCAGAACAATCAGAATCCCCGTGCACATGACAGATAAAATAAGGCTGTACAAAAAAGTTGCAGCAGCTCTTGCTTCGCAGCTGGGCAGAGAACCCACAGACGAAGAAATGAGCGCAAAGCTCGGGATTTCTATAAAAAAACTCGATAATATCAAAAATGCAATATTTAAAGACCCCATAAGCCTTGACACTCCTATAGCAGAGGACCTTGTGCTGGAGGATTACGTTGCGGATGACAGCTACAAAGCACCTGATTCAACTACTCAATCTGTGTTTTTGTACAAAGATGTCATGTCTATGCTCGAGTTTTTAAACCAGAGAGAAAAAACAATTTTAATCAACAGATTCGGTCTTGACGGGCATAGCAAAAAAACTCTTGAAGAAATAGGAAAAACACTCGGTTTTTCCAAAGAAAGAATAAGACAAATAGAAAACATTGCACTCAAAAAACTCAAAGAAAAGCACGAAATTGTGCATTTGAAAGAATATCTAAATTAGCTGTATAAAAGCTTGAGGGAAATTACAATTCCCTCTTGACATCTTAAACTCCTTAGTGACGCTATTTCAGCAAAATCCTTTTCAGGGTTTTGCTTTTTTTTGACTTTAAAAATTAATACGTTCTTTTTCTACAACAACCGGTTTTTTGTTTACTCTTGTGTAGATTGCACCAATGTATTCACCGAGCACACCCATGCAAAACAGCTGTACAGAACCCAGAAAAAACAGGCTTATGATAATAGGAGCAAGCCCCAGGGCAAACTCGTTCCAGAACATGAGTTTTAAAATAAAGTAGAAAACAGCCACGCCAAGGCTCAAAAACGAAAGCCCGAAGCCGAGAAACGTCATTAATCTTAAAGGAACTTTTGAATGCTTTACTATCCCTATCATTGCGTTGTCATAGAGCGAGTAAAAATTATTTTTGCTTATTCCTCTGCGGCGGGAAGGCTGCTTGTATTCTACAAATGCTTTTTCAAACCCTATGTCGCATATAAGCCCTCTGATGTAGGGGTACGGGTCGTCTAACTGTTTGATGATATCGATTACGCATCTGTCAAAAAGGCCGAATCCTGTGCAGTTTTTAACAAGGCTTGTATCGTCGTCTGCAATGCGTGATATCAGCTCGTAGTAGGCTGTGCGAATCATAAACATGGGGAAAGATTCTTCGCTTTGAGTTTTTTTGCCCAGCACAATTTTGTAGCCGTCTTCCCATTTTTTTATAAAATCACCAATAAGCTCCGGCGGGTCTTGAAGGTCGGAGGCAAGGTAAATAATTGCATCCCCGCTGCACTGCACCATGCCGTAATAGGGTGAGCGTATATGGCCGAAATTTCTTGCGTTGAGGATGACTTTTATCCTTTTATCTTTTTGTGCAAGCTCTCTTAATTTGCCTTCCGTGTTGTCAGATGAACCGTTGTCTAAGAGAATATATTCAAACTCGTATTTGTCCTCAAACTCTTTGATAGCATTTGCTACCCTGTCATAGAGGGTGTCGAGATTTTCTTCTTCGTTGTAGCAGCTTGAGATAAGACTAATTTTTTTCATGATGATTTTTTAAAAACCCAGTTTTTGTTAAGTAAAAACGCTGTCACAGCACAGATTCCCGTGGACACAAGACCTGCAAAGTAAAGGTTTATGTGTGCAATCTGTGCAAGACGCAAGATTATTATACCAGTTATACAAACAAGCGTATATACGGCAATAAACTTAAAAATCAGACTGTTGTCTTTGTTTTTAAACACAAGCACGCCCGTGGTTTTGAAGTTGAATAAAATACCTGCTATTGTAGACAGCACAACTGCAGCAGAGTAATGCAAACCGGTGTACATCAACAATGCAAACGCGCCGTAGCCAAATGCCGTATTTAGTATCCCTACGAGAATAAATTTTACAAACAGCCAATCAATTTTCATAGGCACATTATAATATAAATGGCAGATTTAATTTAACATATTTTACATCCAAGCCAATAAATAAAGTTTACGTTAACATATATAAATTAGTAAATTGTTTGAGGAATGAATACGTGGAGAGAATCTTTTTTAAACCTGAAAAATTATTTTTAATAATTTGTTTGTTCTGGGGTTTTTTCTATCTTGTATTATCGCCTCCTTTCACTGCAGCAGATGAATGCAGCCATTTTTGGAAAATACATTTGCTTGCTTCGGGACATTTTGGAACAAAAAAACTTACATCAGATGTAATGCTCGGAATCCCGAGAGGCAAAATTCTTTCTCAATCAGGAGAGTATATTCCTTTAGGCATGGTAAAAGCAGGATATAGAAATATCAAAACAAGAGGCAGGCTCACGGAAAAAACAAGTTTTGAAGTCACAAAAGAAATATTGAGTTATCCTCTTCAAAAAGATATTCAGGTTTTTAATACATTCCCTGTCCCTTTTTATTCAGGGCTGTCTTATTTAACGTCTATACCCGTAATGAAAGTTATGCAAATTTCAAAAGTTAATCCCGGGTGGATGATGTATATTCTGAGGCTGGTTTCTCTATTTACATATACTGCTTTGATATATGCTGCCATTAAAATTACACCGGTAAAAAAATGGCTGTTTTTTGCACTGGCACTATTGCCAACGGCTGTTTATCAGGCATCTATGATTAATACAGACGGCATAACAACAGGCACGGGTTTTATTTTCATCGCGCTTACTCTTTATTTTGCTTATGGAAAAAATAATACTATGTTGAGTACAAAACAGCTTGTATTTTATGCATTAACTGCTGTTTATTTCTTAATCTGCAAGTTTGCTTATATTCCTATGATTTTTATATATTTTCTGATTCCTTCAAAAAAATTTGTTGATAAAAAAATACAGATAGGAACTTTTTTATTAATTCTTCTGGCCGTTATGAGTTATACATTTTTGACATTTATTTTAAATGACCATGCAAATAAAGGCACTGATTGTTATTTTGAAAGGCAAATGGCAGCTATTGTGCTGGCAGCTCAGCCGTTATTTGTATTAAAAGCTATTTTGTATACGTCAATTGTTCAGGCAAAGAGCTTTTTATGTAGCATAATAGGGCTTTTTGGCTGGAGAGAAGTTACCATGCCTGCGTATAGCGCTGTTTTGTATTATTTTGTGCTTGTGTCTTTTGCTATGTGCAATTTTAAAGATGAATTTTCTCGGGCGTATATATCTTTGAAAGAAAAAATCGGGTTTGTTTTTATTTTTGTGAGTTATTATTTTATACTTTTTATTGTTCTTTTTCTGGCTTTTCAAATAAGAACAGACGGGTTGATTGATTGTTTTTTCGGCAGATATTTTATCCCTGTTTTGCCTTTGATT
>UMHN01052100.1_pt1 | contig 8513 bp, 8 predicted proteins | sample 1965541 | NCBI WGS metagenome assembly UMHN01 (sample SAMEA4836099, study PRJEB28245) | human gut metagenome | biome: gut microbiome; material: fecal sample | place: Denmark | collected 2008
AGAGCCCTGTCGCACCAAGCGACGGGGCTTTTTTCGTTTAAGCGATGTACATCTCCCCCCTATCAAATCAATGGTAAAATGATAAATAATAAAAAAGACAATAATATGGCGAGTTTCTTAGTTGACAAAGAAGGCTATTACGGAGAATTCGGCGGGGCATACGTTCCCGAGATACTCCACAGATGTGTAGAGGAGTTGCAGAACACCTATCTCGACGTTCTGCAAAGTGAGGATTTCAAGCGGGAGTACGACCAGTTGCTGCGCGACTACGTAGGGCGTCCTTCTCCGCTGTATCAGGCCAAACGCCTGTCGGAGAAGTACGGTTGCAGGATTTATCTGAAACGGGAAGACCTGAACCACACCGGCGCGCACAAAATCAACAACACCATCGGCCAGATTTTGCTGGCGCGCCGCATGGGCAAGCACCGCATTATCGCCGAAACAGGAGCGGGACAGCACGGCGTCGCCACCGCCACCGTCTGCGCATTGATGAATATGGAATGCATCGTATATATGGGTAAGACCGATGTGGAGCGTCAGCACATCAACGTAGAGAAAATGAAGATGCTGGGAGCAACCGTAGTCCCCGTAACCAGCGGCAACATGACCTTGAAAGACGCCACCAACGAGGCCATACGCGACTGGTGCTGCCACCCTGCCGACACCTATTACATCATCGGCTCCACCGTAGGCCCGCACCCCTATCCCGATATGGTGGCACGCCTGCAATCAGTTATCAGCGAGGAGATTAAGAAGCAGCTCATGGAAAAGGAAGGGCGCGATTGTCCGGACTATCTCATAGCCTGCGTAGGCGGCGGAAGTAATGCCGCCGGAACCATTTACCACTATGTCGACGACGAACGCGCGCAGATAGTTCTCGCCGAAGCCGGCGGTAAAGGAGTGGAAACGGGCATGACGGCCGCCACCATCGCCCTCGGCAAACTGGGCATCATTCATGGAGCGCGCACCTACGTCATCCAGAACGAGGACGGGCAGATTGAGGAACCTTACTCCATCTCCGCCGGACTGGATTATCCGGGCATAGGTCCCATGCACGCCAACCTTGCCGCACGGAAACGCGCCATCGTACTCTCCGTAAATGACGACGAGGCTATCCGCGCCGCTTACGAACTGACAAAGCTCGAAGGCATCATCCCCGCATTGGAAAGCGCCCACGCCCTCGGCGCCTTGGAAAAACTGAACTTCAAGCCCGACGATGTGGTGGTACTGACCGTTTCGGGACGGGGGGATAAGGATGTGGAAACGTATTTAAGTTATGAGTTATGAGTTATAAGTTATGAGGGTTTGTGATATAAACTGACTGTTACAACTTACTGCTACTACTTACTGTTACTATTTACTCAATAAAGGAAGCAATGAAACAATATAATTATCAAACGGTCAGCCGTACAGTGCTTGGCGACCTGCATACTCCCGTAAGCACTTATCTGAAAGTGCGCGACATCTTTCCTCAAAGCGCGCTCATGGAGAGTTCCGACTATCATGGCAGCGAGAACAACCGTTCTTTCATCGGGCTTTGTCCGGTGGCAAGCGTCAGCATAGACCACGGAACCGCCGTATTCCGCCTGCCCGACGGCACACGCGAGGAACATCCCGTTACCGGAGAGTACCGTGCGGAGAATGCTCTGCGGGACTTTCTCAACCGCTTTCATGTGGAAGGCGAGTACAGCGACTATTGCGGACTGTACGGCTACACCTCTTTCAACGCCGTACGCTATTTCGAGAACATCCCCGTAAAGGACAGCCGCGAAGCCACCAACGATGCGCCGGATATGCTATACATATTATACAAGTATCTCATCGTTTTCAACGACTTCAAGAACGAGATGCTGTTGCTGGAAATGCTGGCTCCCGGCGGGAAAAGCGAGCTGGACAAAGTGCGGAAAGCCATTCACAACCGCAATTATACCGTTTACGACTTCCGTGCCGTAGGCGAAACGACCTCTCCGCTGACGGACGAGGAGCACAAAGCCAACATCCGCCAAGGAATAGCCCACTGCATGCGGGGTGATGTTTTCCAGATAGTCCTCTCCCGCCGCTTCGAGCAACGTTTCACAGGCGACGATTTCAAGCTCTATCGCGCTCTGCGCAGCATCAACCCCTCTCCTTACCTGTTTTACTTTGACTTCGGCGGTTTCCGTATCTTCGGCTCATCGCCCGAAACGCACTGCCGCATCGAAGGACGCCATGCCTATATAGACCCCATTGCCGGCACTACCAAGCGCACCGGCGACCCGGAGCAGGATGCCGTAAACGCCCGTTACCTGCACGACGACCCGAAAGAAAACGCGGAGCACGTGATGCTGGTAGACCTCGCCCGCAACGACCTCAGCCGCAACTGCCACGACGTGAAAGTGGATTTCTACAAGGAGATGCAATATTACAGCCACGTCATTCACCTCGTGAGCCGCGTCAGCGGCACGCTGAACAGCGAAGCCGATCCTATCAAGGCGTTCATCGACACCTTCCCCGCCGGAACATTGAGCGGTGCGCCGAAAGTACGCGCCATGCAGCTCATCAGCGAACTGGAGCCGCATAATCGTGGCGCCTACGGCGGTTGCATCGGGTTCATCGGTCTGAACGGCAGTCTGAATCAGGCCATCACCATCCGTACATTCGTCAGCCGCAACGGGGTACTGTGGTTCCAGGCAGGCGGCGGCATCGTAGCCAAAAGCAATGACGAATACGAGCTGCAAGAAGTGAACAACAAACTGGGAGCATTGAAGAAGGCAATTGTAATGGCGGAGAGAATGAAAGAAATGAAGAATGAGGATGAAGTATGAAGAATAAAGGATGAAGATTTTGAAAGATATGGAAATGAAAATAGTAATCATAGACAATTACGACTCTTTCACCTACAACCTTGCGCATCTGGTGAAAGAACTCGGAGCAATGGTGGATGTGTTGCGCAACGACCGATTCGAAATGGACGAACTGGAGAAATATGATAAGATTCTTCTTTCTCCCGGCCCCGGTGTGCCCGAAGAAGCGGGGTTGTTACCGGATGTCATACGTACCTATTCCGGAAAGAAACCGATATTGGGAGTGTGCCTGGGAGAGCAGGCTATCGGACAGGTATTCGGCGGGAGATTGGTCAATCTCAGCAAGGTGTTTCACGGCGTACAAACCGATATACGGCTGACAGAACCGGATTACATTTTCCGGGGACTGCCTGAGAAAATACCTGTGGGGCGCTACCATTCTTGGGTAGTGGATACGGAAGGACTGCCTGCAACGCTTGCCGTTACAGCCGTCAGTCCCGAAGGGCAGATTATGGCGTTGAAACACCGGGAGTACGACGTTCACGGCATTCAGTTTCATCCGGAATCCGTGTTGACCCCGGACGGAAAGCAGATTATGAAAAATTGGCTGGACGGTGACGGAAAGGACGGAATAAACGGCGCAGCTTATGAAGGTAAATGACACAGTTCACGAGGATGCAGCGCAGACCTCATAAGGTACAAGCGGCCTCATAAGCACAGGTGCACATTGCGTGAAAAACAAGCGCACACTGCGTGAAAGCCAAGCAAGCACTTCGCAAGAACCGAGCAGGCACTTCGTGAGAGCCGACCGCACACCTCATGGAAGCCGACCGCGCACCTCACAAGAGCCGGGCAGGCATCTCACGGGAGTGAAGCAAGCGCCTCACGAGAACAAAAAAACGTTACTCGGAAACATATTCGATTACTGATATCAGTACTCATGCTTAGCCATACATCAACTATAAACTTTTTAATCACTGACTTAAACAGATGAAAACAATATTAACCCGCCTCTTCAATCACGAAGAGCTCACCGCAGAGGAGTCCAGACAAATCCTGCTCAACATCAGCCGGGGGATGTATCCCGAGGCGCAGATAGCAGCGTTACTCACTGTTTTTCAGATGCGCGGCATCACAGTAGACGAACTGACAGGCTTTCGCGAAGCACTTATGGAGACACGAGTCCCGATAGACTTCGCGCCCTATCGCCCCATTGACATCGTAGGTACGGGCGGTGACGGAAAGAACACGTTCAACATCTCCACCTGCGCCTGCTTCATTGTGGCGGGAGCGGGTTACAAAGTGGCCAAGCACGGCAATTACGGCGCTACTTCCGTCAGCGGGGCAAGCAACGTAATAGAGCAGCATGGCGTGCGCTTCACCAATAATCCCGACATCCTGAAGCGCAGCATGGAAGAATGCAACATTGCCTACCTGCACGCCCAACTGTTCAATCCGGCAATGAAAACCGTCGGTTCTGTGCGCAAAGCGTTGGGAGTACGGACGCTGTTCAACCTGCTGGGCCCGCTGGTGAATCCGTGCAAACCCGCTTATCAGCTACTGGGTGTGGCAGACCTCTCGCAGATGCGTCTCTACACAAATGTTTTCTACAAGCTCGGTATCGACTTTGCCGTCGTCAACAGCCTGGACAATTACGATGAAATCTCGCTGACCGATGAATTCAAGGTAATGACACGCAATTATGAGCGTATCTATCGTCCGCAAGCTCTCGGTTTCAGCGCGGTACGTCCCGAAGAGCTTTCCGGCGGAGCATGTAAGGAAGACGCGGCACGCATCTTCGACAATGTCCTGAACAACCGTGCGGAAGCCGCCCAGACGCAATGTGTCATTGTCAATGCCGCCTTTGCCATTCAGGTCATGGAACCGGAAAAGGAGATTGAAGAATGCATCGCCATAGCCCGCAAATCACTGGAAAGCGGACGGGCGTTGAAGACATTGAAAAAGTTTATAGAAATAAGTAAAGGTTGAAAATTAAGTTATGCTATACTGTCATTCAGAGAGAAGCGAAGCATCTCTTCCCTTTGTGAATACAAGTCTTTATGTGAATGTCAAGAAGAGAGAAGATTCTTCGCTCTGAATGACAGATAGGATTAACCGATTATACGCATTTACTTAAACAGCACCATATAACCCCCAACCCATAACCCATAACTTATAACTCATAACTTATAACTCACCCCTCCCCTCCTATGGATATTCTATCTGAAATAACAGACCACAAACGAATCGAAGTGGAATTGCAGAAACAGGCTGTTTCACCCGAACAGTTGCGCGAGCAAGTACGCGACCTAATGGAAAACTCCCCTGCCCCACGCCGCAGCATGAAACGTGCGCTGGCTTCCTCACCCGCGGGAATCATTGCCGAGTTCAAGCGGCGCTCGCCCTCGAAAGGCTGGATATACGAGACGGCCAAAGCCGACGAAATACCAGCCGCATACGAGGCGGCAGGCGCTTCCGCCATCTCCATCCTTACGGATGCGAAATTCTTCGGCGGTTCGTTGCGGGACATCCGTACGGCACGTCCGCTGGTCGACATTCCTATCTTGCGAAAAGACTTCATCATCGACGAATACCAACTGCTGCAAGCACGTATCGCAGGCGCGGATGCCGTATTGCTCATCGCCGCCTGTCTGACGCAGGAAAAATGCGCCGACCTCACCGCCCGGGCGCACACCCTGGGACTGGAAGTGCTGCTCGAAATCCACAGCCCCCGCGAACTTGCTTATATAAGTAAGGATGTGGACATGGTAGGCGTCAACAACCGCAACCTCGGCACATTCGTCACCGATGTGGAGAACTCGTTCCGCATAGCCGGACAACTCCGGCAGACGATAGCCGGCGTCCGTAACGTTCCCGACGCCCAAGGCTCTTCCGATACCCCCCGAAACCTGCCGCTACTTGTTTCGGAAAGCGGTATTTCGCACCCCGAAACCATCTGCCGCCTGCGCACCGCCGGTTTCCGAGGCTTCCTTATCGGAGAAACCTTTATGAAAACCCCGCAGTCGGGAGACGCGCTGAAAGGCTTCATACAAGGCATCGAGGAAACCGAAGCACAGAAATCTTTGTGAGCAATGAATAATGAATCGTAAATATAGTAAACAGTAACTCCCATGGCTTCTCTTATTATCAAAGTATGTGGTATGACCGAAGCGGAAAACATCCGCAATGTAGAGCAACTGGACGTAGATATGATAGGTTTCATCTTCTACCCCAAGTCTCCCCGTTGCCTGTGCGAAATGCCGGCATACCTGCCTGTGCACGCAAAGCGTGTCGGCGTCTTCGTAAACGAAAACAAGGACGACATCCTGATGTACACCGACCGTTTTGCGCTGGATTATATCCAGCTCCACGGCAACGAATCGCCCGAGTACTGCCGTTCTTTATGCAACAACGGCCTGCATCTCATCAAGGCTTTCTCCATCGCGCACCCCAAGGATTTGGCAGCCGTCTCCGCTTACAAGGGATTATGCGACTATTACCTGTTTGACACCAAAACGCCACAGTATGGCGGTTCCGGCAATCAGTTCGACTGGAACCTGCTGCTTCGATACACCGGAATGACACCCTTTCTGCTCAGCGGCGGCATCAACCCTTACAGCGTCAAAGCAATCAGGGAGTTCCATCACCCCAAACTGGCCGGCATCGACATCAACAGCCGCTTCGAAACGGCTCCGGGCAAAAAAGACGTGGAACGCATCGGGAAATTCCTTCAGGAAATAAGAGGCGGCGAACCTGCCGGCAAGTAGCACCGCTACCCGCCGATAACGTAACAGACAACAATAAATCCATAATAACGAACTCACTATGAACCGTATCAACCAACTTTTCCAGAACAGCCCCCAAAACCTGCTGTCTATCTACTTTTGTGCCGGCTGCCCCACACTCGACGGCACAGCCGATGTTATCCGCACGCTCGAAAAGAACGGAGTGGATATGATAGAAATCGGCATCCCCTTCAGCGACCCCATGGCAGACGGTATCGTCATTCAGGATGCCGCCACCCGCGCCCTGCGCAACGGAATGTCTCTCCGCATCCTCTTTGACCAGCTGCGTGACATCCGCCGCGATGTCCGCATACCGCTGATATTGATGGGATATCTCAATCCTATCCTGCACTTCGGCTTTGAAGCCTTCTGCCGGAAATGTACGGAATGTGGCATCGACGGCGTCATCATCCCCGACCTGCCCTTCAGGGAATACGAGGCGAACTATAAGGCCGTCGCGCAAAAATACGACATCCGCATCATCATGCTCATCACCCCCGAAACCAGCGAAAAGCGCGTCCGCGAGATAGATGCCCACACCGACGGATTCATTTATATGGTGTCGTCGGCAGCCACCACCGGCGCGCAAAAGGATTTCGACACCCGGAAACAAGCCTACTTCAAGAAGATTCAGGACATGAACCTGCGCAATCCGCGTATGGTAGGTTTCGGCATCAGCAATAAACAGACATTCGATGCCGCCTGCTCCCATTCGTCCGGAGCCATCATCGGAAGCCGCTTCGTCACTCTGCTCAACGAATATAAAGGAGATGCCGGAAAAGCCGTCGCGCACCTGAAAGAGGACTTGGAGCAAGGATGATAAAAGGGTTATTACTTTATCATTACCACCTTATTACTTTTTTTCCTATCTTTGTGCCCGAAAAAGAAGAAAAACGAGATATTTATGAAAGCAGATTACCCTTCCGTTCTCTTAATTTACACAGGCGGAACTATCGGAATGATAGAAAACCCGGAAACCGGCGCACTGGAAAATTTCAATTTCGACCACCTGCTCAAGCATGTCCCCGAATTGAAACGCTTCAACTACCGCATCTCGTCCTATCAGTTCGACCCGCCCATCGACTCCTCTGATATGGAACCTTCTCTGTGGGCCAAGATTGTCGAAATCATAAATGATAACTACGATAACTTTGACGGCTTTGTCATCCTGCACGGCACCGACACGATGGCGTATACGGCATCGGCGCTCAGCTTCATGCTCGAAAACCTCGCGAAGCCGGTTATCCTTACCGGTTCGCAGCTACCTATCGGAACCTTGCGCACGGACGGAAAGGAAAACCTGATTACTTCCATCGAAATAGCCGCCGCCAAGCATCCCGACGGCACAGCCATCGTTCCCGAAGTATGCATCTTCTTCGAGAACGAACTGATGCGGGGCAACCGGACAACCAAAATCAATGCCGAAAATTTCAACGCTTTCCGCTCCTTCAACTATCCCGCCCTGGCAAAAGCAGGCATCCATATCCGCTACAACGAGCACAGCATCCGCCGCCCCGACCCTGCACGGCCGATGAAACCGCATTATCTCTTCGACACCAACGTCGTAGTCCTCACCCTGTTTCCGGGCATTCAGGAAAGCATCATTAATTCCGTACTGCACGTTCCGGGGTTGAAAGCGGTGGTTCTCAAGACATTCGGTTCCGGCAACGCTCCCCAAAAGGAGTGGTTCATCCGGCAACTAAAGGATGCCACAGAGCGCGGCATCGTCATCGTCAACATCACCCAGTGCCAAAGCGGCGGCGTAGAGATGGGGCGTTACGAAACCGGCCTGCATCTTCTTCAAGCCGGCGTTATCAGCGGCTACGACAGTACGCCCGAGTGCGCCGTTACAAAGCTCATGTTCCTGCTCGGACACGGGCTGGACCAGACAGAAATTCGTCGCCGGATGAATTCGGATTTAGCAGGGGAAATTACAAAAGAGTAA
>UMHN01005414.1_pt1 | contig 8508 bp, 8 predicted proteins | sample 1965541 | NCBI WGS metagenome assembly UMHN01 (sample SAMEA4836099, study PRJEB28245) | human gut metagenome | biome: gut microbiome; material: fecal sample | place: Denmark | collected 2008
CTTCTTAAAAGATGTGGAGAAGAGCTTTAATTAAATATGAAATTTAATGCAAAAGTGGGACCTAAGGTCCCACTCATTTTTTGTACAAAAATACTTATTAGAGGAGCACCTTAATTTATGAATATAAGAGTTTTAAGTTCCAGTTATTTAGGAGTAGAACCTTTTTTAGTAGAGGCAGAAGTAGATATCAGCAGCGGACTTCCTTTCTTTTCAATAGTAGGTCTAGGAGATACTGCCATTTCAGAAAGTAAAGACAGAGTAAGAACTGCCCTAAAAAATAGTGATTTCAGAATGGAACCCAAAAAAATAATAGTAAATCTTTCCCCAGCTGGAATAAAAAAAGAAGGAGCTCAATTTGATCTCCCCATAGCTGTTGGAATTATGGTTGCTATGGGATTTGTAAGGGACAGAAATTCTGTTCTTGATAATTATCTTTTTCTTGGAGAACTTTCTTTAGATGGAAAAATCAGAGGAGTAAAAGGAATAATAAATACAATGATTTTAGTAAGAGAAAAAGGATATAAAGGTGTAATTATTCCAGAAGATAATGTCCAAGAGGCTTCTCTTATCAAGGGAATAGATATTATTCCTGTTTCAACACTAAGAGAAGTCGCTGATTTTATTTCTAAAGGTGAAATAAAACCATTAAATATAGAGCCATTTCTTGAAGAAAAAGATTACAGTATTGATTTCTCAGAGGTAAAAGGTCAGGCATTAGGAAAAAGAGGATTGGAAATTGCTGCTGCTGGAGGACATAACATAATTCTAATAGGAAGCCCTGGTTCTGGAAAGTCAATGCTTGCTAAAAGAATGATAACAATTCTCCCTGCAATGAGCGAGGAGGAAATAATTGAATCTACAAAAATATACAGTGTTGCTGGGGAACTCAATAGTAAAAAACCTATAATCAACCAAAGACCTTTTCGTTCTCCTCACCACACTAGCTCACTTACTTCCATCATAGGAGGAGGTAAAAGAATAAAACCTGGAGAAATAAGCTTGGCTTCTAATGGAGTCTTATTATTAGATGAACTTGCAGAATTTCCTAGAAGTGTTTTAGAAAGTTTAAGACAGCCCTTAGAAGATGGAATGGTTTCCATTACAAGAGCTCAATACAGAGTTGAATTTCTAAGTAAATTTCAGCTGCTTGCTACAAGTAATCCCTGTTTCTGTGGAAACTATTATGAAGGAGCTTCTTGTACCTGCACTCAACATGAAGTAAATAAATACATGAAAAAACTTTCTGGTCCTATTATGGATAGAATTGATATCCACATTGAAATGAGAAGATTATCTGAAGATGAATTAATGAATTCATCTGATGTAGAAAATTCAAATACTATAAAAGACAGAGTAATTAAAGCCAGAAAAATACAGAGAAAAAGATATGGCACTGATCTCTTAAATGGAAACTTAGGTCAAAAAGAAATAAAAACATATTGTAAAATAGCTGATGAAGATAAGGAATATTTTAAAAATGCCATGAAAATAATGGAAATATCTGCAAGAGGTTATGATAAAATTTTGAAAATAGCAAGAACTATTGCTGATTTAGAAGGATGTAAAGATATAAAAAAACAGCATTTGATGGAAGCTGTTTCTTTTAGAAAAAAATAAATTTTATATTTTAAAAATCGTAAGTAATTTCAAACAATTATTTACGATTTTTTTTATTCTCTTTATATAAAATAGTATTTTCAATAGTAAAAATACTATAATTATAAACTTCTTTACTTTTTAAGAAAAAATACTTAATATTATTTTTTAATTTTTATAGACCGAATTTTAGACTATTTTTACGTTATCAAATCAATTCATTCTAAATTTTTATTAACTTTTTTATTTTTTTATGATTATAATCTGATTATAAAACTTGTCGACAAGAAATATAGGGGAATAAATTTATTAAGGAGGATATCATATGGTTGTTTTTGTAGCATTGTTGCTTATATGTTCAATGATGTATTTGTTGTTAAAAAATAAAGTATCACCTATTGTTGCCTTTGTGTGTTTACCTATCATTTCTGCTGTAATTCTAATCTTAACTGGAACTTTTACTGGTCCAGCTGGGGAAGCAATCCCCCTTGGAGTTCAACTTAATACCATGGTTGATTGGTGTTCTGGTGGAGTAAAAACCACAATGAGTAATGCTGGTATGTTTGATCCCATTGTTAAAGGTCTTGTTAAAATTGCTGGTAAAAGCCCTGTAATGATATATCTTACAACAGCATTAATTGCTTTAGTTTCTCAATTGGATGGAGCTACTGCCACTACTTATTTAATAACTATTCCAGCAATGCTTCCAATATTTAAAAAGCTAAAACTTAATGTTTTAGGTATGCTGACTGTTATTGGAATTGTTACTGGCTCATGGAATATGGTTCCTTGGGGTGGAACTATAATTCGTACTGCTACAACAATTACTAATCTTGGAATTCCTGTTACTCCTCAAGAACTTTGGAAAATGATTCTTCCAATAGAAATTTTGGGAATGTTTCTTGGAATAGGATTAGGTGTACTTTTTGGAATTCAAGATAAAAAAAGATTAATAAAAGAATATGGGCCTGATTATTTTGATAAAGCAGTTACAGAAGAACCTGTTATCTCACAAGAAGCAACTGATTTAAAACGTCCTAAACTTTTACCCATAAATTTACTTTTAACTGCTGTAATTATAGTAATCATGATAGTAAATTCAAAAATACCTAGCTATCTAGTATTTTTAATTGCTACAGCCATAGCTTTAGTAATTAATTACAAAGGATTAAAAATTCAAAATGAAAGAGTCCAAGCTCATGCTCCTACTGCTGTAGGAACTGCTGCTACATTTTTAGCAGCTGGTATTTTCTTAGGTATTTTTAAAGAAACTGGAATGACAATTGCTCTTGCTAATGTTGTTTTGGATAACCTTCCTAATGTTTTTCTTCCTCAAATTGGGCGTGTATTTGGAGCTTTAGGATCTGCAATTGGAATAATATTAAGTCCAGATTTATATTACTATTCACTGCTGCCAGTAGTTGGAGAAGTAGTAAAAGCATTAGGTGGAAGTCCTATAAAAGTGGGTCTTGCTATGCTTATTGGAGAAAATGTAGGAGTAGTTATTTCACCATGTATCCCAACAACATTTTTAGCAATTGGTCTTGCAGGTGTGGAACTTAAAGATCATATCAAATTCTCTTTAAAATATTTCATAGCTGTATCAACTATTATGGTTCTTGCAGCAATAATGATTGGAGTAGCATAAATAAACTTGAAACAAATTTAGGAGGCTTAATAGATGGAAAAAGGAGCACTTAGTAATATTATAGTTTTGGATTTAACACGTGTTTTAGCAGGTCCATATTGCACTGCAATGCTAGCTGATATGGGAGCTGAAGTTATAAAAATAGAAATCCCTGGAAAAGGTGATGATACAAGAGGAATGGGTCCTTTCAAAAATGGAGAAAGCATGTATTATGCAAATATAAACAGAAATAAATATGGAATAACCCTTAATTTAAAATCTAATGAAGGAAAATCTATATTCAAAGAACTTGTAAAAAAAGCGGATGTTGTTGTTGAAAACTATCGCCCAGGTGTAATGGATAAATTAGGGTTAGGATATGAAGTTTTAAAAGAAATCAATCCTCAAATTATATATACAGCTGTTTCAGGATTTGGGTTTTATGGTTCTTACCATGAAAGACCAGGTTATGATATTATTGCCCAGGCTATGGGCGGACTTATGAGTATTACAGGTCCTGAAAATGGCACTCCTACAAGAGCAGGAAATGCCATGGGAGATGTACTTGGAGGAATGAATCTGACAATTGGAATCTTAGCAGCTTTAAATGCAAGGCAAATTATAAAAAAGGGTCAGAGAGTTGATGTTTCTTTAGTAGATTCTGTGGTATCTGCTTTGGAAACTGGTACTCAAAGATATTTTGTAAATAATGAAATTCCCAAATTATTAGGAAATAGATATGCTGCTGTTTCTCCATATGATTCTTTTAAATCAAAAGATGGAATGTTTGTTATAGGATGTGGAAATCAAAAACTCTTTACTCTTCTTTGCAATCAAGTACTTAACAGACCTGATTTGCTTGAAAATCCACTGTTTCTTACAAATCATTTAAGATGTGAGAACCACGCTCCTTTAAAAACAGAAATTGAAAAATGGTCTGCAACTGTTACTTCAAAAGAAGCTGTAGACATGATTCTTGATGCTGGAGTTCCTGCTGCTCCTATTTTAAATCTCAAAGATATTTCTGAAGATAAACATATTGCAGAAGAAAGGGAAATGTTTGTCACTATAAAACATCCGATAATAGGAACTATGAGAGTAAACGGAAATCCTATAAAGCTTATGGATACTATGCCTAAGGTAAGAACTTGTGCCCCTCTTCTTGGTCAACATACAAAAGAAATCTATGAAAAAATGCTAAATATGTCTGAAGAGGAGATAAAAAATTACCAAGAAAAAGGAGTTATGTAATTTATCTAAAGAGGAGGAACCTTAAATGAATTTACCTGAAAAAGTTCAAATTGTTGAAGTAGGCCCTCGTGATGGCTTTCAAAATATAAAAACTTTCATTGAAACTAAACACAAGTTAGAAATAATAGACTCATTAGAAGAGGCAGGATGTAATAAGATAGAAATTACTTCATTTGTATATCCGAAATGGATCCCACAAATGATAGATTCAAAAGAAATATGTGAAATATGTGTTAAAAAAAACGAAAGAAAATATGAGGTTATTGTTCTTTGCCCAAATAAAAAAGGGGTAGAAAATGCTGTTTCATCTGGAGCAGAAGTTATTTCAGTAGTTATCTCTGTAAGTGAAGCTCATAATAAAGCAAATGTAAATCGTACTGTAGAAGAAAGTTTTAAAGAATTAGAAGAAATGGTATATAAATATCCTGATATAAAATTTCGTTTAGATCTTGCCACAGTATTTGGTTGCCCTTTTGGTGAAGAAATAAAACCTGAAAGGGTTTCTGAACTTATAGAAAGAGCAAAAAAAATAGGAGTCAAAGAAATAATGCTGGCTGATACTGTTGGATTAGGTAATCCTGTATTAGTTGAAACAATATTAAAACAAGTAAAGGAACAAGTAGGAACTGAAAATATTATTTTACATATTCATGATACTCGTGGAATGGGGTTAGCAAACATGCTTGTTGCATTGCAATTAGGATATTCTATTTTTGAAACTTCCATTGGTGGCTTAGGAGGATGCCCCTTTGCACCTGGAGCAGCTGGAAATGTTGCTACAGAAGATTTTGTTAATATGTTAAATGGAATGGGAATCAATCACAATATACATCTTGAAAAATTATATAACACTTTAGAACTTCTTAACCAGTATGTAGATGTAAAACTCAATAACAGTCATATGTATTCAGTTTATAAGTCTAAATGTTCTTTATAAATTACTGCTAAAAAAAGGAGAATGTTTTATGGGAAAAAATAGTAAAGTTTTGATTTTAACTGGAAATACTGGAAGTGGAAAAACTGAGTTTTCTATTCAATATTCTCTTTTTTTAGCAAAACAGAAGGAAAAAGTAAATTTAGTTGATTTAGATGTGATAAATGTTTATTATCGTTCACGGGAAAATAAAGAAATGTTAGAAAAATTAGGAATAAAAATCTGGGGTTCTTCAAATTTTAATTATAATGGAAGTGATCTTCCAGCAATAAGTTATGGCTTTGAATCCCTTTTAAATGAAAAAAAGGAAAATGTTATTATAGATCTTGCTGGAAGTATCTATGGTTTAAAACTTTTAACAGCATTAAAAAATAAAAATTTTACATATGATATGTGGTTAATTTGTAATATATACAGAGAAGAAACTAACAGTGAAGAAAAAATTATTCATTTAATCAAAGAATATGAGAATTTTTCTTGTTTTAAAATAACAGGTATTATTAACAACTCAAATCTTTTAGAATATTCAACAGAAGAAGATCTTATAGCAGCAGAAAAAACTATTCTTAATGTAAGTCATAAATTGAATATACCTGTTATTTATACTGTCCTTTTACAAAAAGATAAAGATATTCAAAAAAAACTACAAAATAAAAATATATTTTACATAGATAAGCTTTTTAATAGAAAAAGCTGGATGGAATAAAATGGTTTATAGGTTACCTTTATCAATCTAAATCTCATACAAGGAGGTTACAATATATAATATGACTAAAATTAATTTGAACTTCAAAATTGATGTTTGTAAAGGCTGTGGTTTATGTGTTGATGTTTGCCCTTTAAAAATATTAGAACTCGATGAAAATATTGTTAATTCCAAAGGATATCATCCTGCTTATGAGGCTCAGCAAAACAAATGTATAGGTTGTAAAAGCTGTGCTTTAATGTGTCCTGACTCTGTTATAACTATTGAAAAAGTCTAAAATACTTGCAAAGAAAGGAAGGTGTAAAATGAAAAAAAAATTGATGAAGGGATCAGAAGTTTTAGGAGCTTCAGCCATTAAAGCTGGATGTTTACATTTTTTTGGTTATCCAATAACTCCTCAAAATGAAATTCCTGAATATATGTCAAAAGAGCTCCCAAAAATAGAAGGTGGAACTTTCGTCCAAGCAGAATCTGAAGTAGCAGCAATTAATATGGTCTACGGTTCTGCATCTACTGGAGTAAGATGTATGACTTCTTCTTCTTCCCCTGGAATAGCTTTAAAACAGGAAGGAATTGCATATTGTTGTGGAGCTGAACTTCCTTGTGTAATTGGAAGTGTAAGTCGAGGAGGCCCTGGTTTAGGAAGTATTCAACCTGCTCAATCAGATTATTTTCAAGCTACAAGAGGTGGGGGAAATGGAGATTATCGAGTCATAGTATATGCTCCCTATAATCTCCAAGAACTTTCTGACTTGACACAAAAAGCTTTTTATTTAGCTGATAAATATAGAAATCCTGTAATGTTGCTATTAGATGGAACTATAGCTCAAATGATGGAGGGAGTAGAAATTAAAGATATTTTTTTCCCTGCAATTGACAAGTCCAACTGGGCTATCACAGGAAAAAAGGGCAGAAAAGATCATCATATAATTACTTCTATTTATTTAGATACTGATACTTGTGAAAACCATAATCAAAAATTATTTAAAAAATATGATGAAATTGAAAAAACTGAAACTGAGGTTGAACTCTACTTAGCAGATGATGCTGAAATAATCATTGCATCTTATGGAACATCTGCTCGTATAGTTAAAAATGCTATAAATGATTTAAGAAAAAAAGGCATAAAAGCTGGACTGATACGCCCTATTACTTTATGGCCTTTCCCATATGCTGCCTTTAAAAATATTTCTGAACTTTGTAAAGCTGTTATGTCAATTGAACTTAGCATGGGTCAAATGATTCAAGATGTAAAAATTGGAGTTGCTGGCAAATATGAAGTAGGTTTCTATGGAAGATGCGGAGGAAATTTATTTGACAGTGAAGAAGTGGCTGATGCCATAGAAAAATATTATAAGGAGGTGAAGTAACATGGGTGAAATCATTTTCAAAAGAACTGAAGGTCTTACAGAAAAAGAAACTCATTATTGTCCTGGATGTACCCATGGAATTGCCCATCGTCTTGTTGCAGAAGTTTTAGAAGAGATGAATGAATTGAATAGTTCTGTGTGTGTATCTTCAGTAGGATGTTCTGTATTAAGTTATGAATATTTTAATATAGATGCTGTAGAAGCTGCCCATGGAAGAGCTCCAGCTGTTGCCACTGGAATAAAAAGATCTATTTCAGATAGAAATACTCTTGTTTTTACCTATCAAGGAGATGGAGATCTTGCCAGTATTGGCTTAGGAGAAACAATGAGTGCTGCTGTAAGAGGGGAAAATATTACTATAATTTTTATGAATAATGCCATCTATGGAATGACTGGTGGTCAAATGGCTCCAACTACTTTAGAAGGGCAAAAAACTACAACTTCTCCCTATGGAAGAGATCCTAAAACAGCTGGATTACCAATTAAAATGTGTGAAGTTTTAGCAGAAATCCCTTCAGCTACTTATATAGAAAGAGTCACTCTAACTACTCCTGCAAATGTTATTAAAGCTAAAAAAGCAATCTCTAATGCTTTTAAGTGTCAAAAAGAAGGAAAAGGATTTTCTCTAATAGAAATTGTGGGAACATGTAATGTTGGATGGGGATTATCTCCTAAAGATGCTATTGAATGGTGTAAAAATGAAATGCTCTCTTATTTTCCACTAGGAATTTATAAAGATGTACGAGGTGAGAGATAATTATGAAAAAGAAAATAATTTTTGCAGGATTTGGTGGCCAAGGAGTTCTGACATTAGGTCAAATAATAGCTCTTACACAAATGAATCGTGGATTAAATGTAACATGGATTCCTTCTTATGGAGCTGAAATGCGTGGTGGAACTGCCAATTGTTCAGTCATTTATTCAGATGAACCAATTGGTTCTCCTATAATCAAACATGATATAGATATTCTTGTAGCAATGAATGAAGTATCTTTACACAAATTTGAAAATGAAGTAGTTTCTG